>Ga0190314_1000068_pt1 | contig 44562 bp, 58 predicted proteins | sample 4870071112_MG_FD_165055 | JGI IMG/M metagenome (GOLD analysis project Ga0190314, IMG submission 165055) | Hydrothermal vent sediment bacterial communities from Southern Trench, Guaymas Basin, Mexico - 4870-07-11-12_MG | ecosystem: Environmental > Aquatic > Marine > Hydrothermal vents > Sediment ...
CTTCCCAATCGTCCGAGAGATATCGCCCTCCCCCGCCCCCAAGGAGGGGGGCAGGGTGCGCGTTGGTAGGGAGGGACGCTAGGCAGTACCAGATAGAAAAGGGGACCCCCAAGGGGGACACAGGGAGGTTTAAAGGGGATTTTATAGCTAGGATTTTCTACCACCCTCCCCTGAAATGCCGCCCCCAAGGAGGGGGGCAGGGTGCGCGTTGGTAGGGAGGGACGCTAGATGTTACCTGCCAGCAAAGCGGGCGTCTAAAGAGGATATGGGAGGGAAGGAGGATTTAACCCCCCTTTGTATTCCTCGGCGGGGGGTATTTACCCCGCCAATGGTGGCCCTCCCCTTTCGGAATACCCTCGGCGGTGCAACCGCACCTCTGAAACTTAGAGGCTTTGTTACCAAAACCACCATCTCGCGAGGCAGTCTTACGGCTATGGCAAGGCCAGCACATCCATCGCAAATTGCCCAAAGTATCTTTGCCTCCCTCACGTCGCGGGGTTTTATGGTCAAGATGAAAGCTTTTGGTCCAGCTCTTCCCACACTCCGCGCATGGAGCGGGAGGCACCTTAGCACGTAGTAAGCACCAATTAGTGCCGTAACCTCGTGCGTTCGCGCTCGGTCGAGAGGGAGTATTCGAAGCCATGCGAAGGATATGGCACATAAAGGGCGTGATAAATAGGGCACACTCAATCTTTTAAGCGCATTTTGCACATATTTATTGAGTCCATAGCTTGCGTATTGAGCGCAAACGTGATATATTGACCCCAAGAGAAAGCCTCTCTTAACTCTCTAGGGTAATCAAACCCTTCAAAACAAAGGAAAATAACATGAAAAAATACAAAACATATAAGCCACATCGCACGATACAACGCGCCCAAGCCGTAGCCGGCGGCACCTTGATATTTTTAGCGGCTGTGTCTGTTTTTGTCGCTATCGGCTTTATCGCGGGTAGCGGGACTAAAGACGCACGTATCGCAAAAATAGAAACGGTCATCGTTAAGGCAGCCACGGTGTTGCCTCCCCGCAAGCCAGCACCTCCTAAATATTATCTGCCAGAGGATATGGCGGCACTTGTGGCCTCTATCAAACTAACCAACGCTTTGAAAACTCGCAACTAACCCCCCGAAAAACAAAGGAAAATAACATGAACCACACACACGACAAAACAAGAGAGGCCGCGATTAGTAAAATTATGGAAGATAGCGGGGCTTTCTTTGCTTTCAGCAATTCGCAATTCAAAGAGAAAGCACAAGAGGGCGTTACATATGCCCGCTTGCCTCTCGGCATGCTTGCGCCAAAAGACAAAGCACGGGCAACCATGAAAGCTATTAATGAGGCCATAGCGGAGTCCATAGCTGAATCCCTACGCAATAACACACTAGAGGAAATAATCAGATATGAACTAGCTAACCATGAAGCCCCCTATTCGGGCAATATTTGCGACACTATGGCCGCCCTCGCGGGCTATGACGTAACCGAGTCACAGGTGCAAAAAATCCTAAACACTATGCACGCCGAATAAACAAAAGAAAGGAGTCGCGCCATGTTATACAATTTCAAAGGAAAGAATCGCGAGGTTATGCAATTAAAAGAAAACCTATTGCAAGCCCTAATAGATGCATTTCCCGATAGGGATACATTCGCCGAGGTCATGCCCTTTGTTGATTATCTGCAAAGAGCGGGGGCAACAATTCGCAAAAGATATGAAAACGAATGCTCTTATGAATGGGCGGCCAATGATCCCAAATACACGGCAAGCACTGAAAGCCGAGAAAAGAAACTAATGCAACGCGCCGCCGATTTTGGACTCAAGCCTTGTGATTATTATGCTGTTGATAAGAAAGAAAGCGGCCACTATATCGCCATGCAAGGGGATTGCAGGGGTTGCCCTGTTATCGTTCGAATCGGAATTAGAAGTTATTCGATAGGCGCATAAGGCGGGCATTTACGCAACAAACAAAGAAGGAATCCACGCCATGGAAAAATCACCATATGAAAAAGCAATAATTGACACGGTTAAGCCAAAACTAGGGGACTCGTATTTCTTGACTCAACTTTTGGGGCGGCTGCAATCCGATTTATTGAACGGGGCGCAACCTTGCGGGCATTTGTGGGGGCTTGATTTTCAAACACACATTGCAACAATGAAGGCCATTTTTGACTCACTCAATCCCGCGCCTTGTTTCATATCAAGAAAAGAGATTCAAGAATTAGAAACGAGACTCGCGCCCGTATATGCGGCGCAACAAACAAAGAAGGAATCCACGCCATGACTCAAACATTAAAAACAACTATCCCATTCGGCGGCTTTTACGAATCCGTATGGGGGGCCTTAATTGAAGATAGCATAACCCACTATACTGAAAACGCCGAAACTCTAACCGAACATGAAGCCGATGAGTTAAGCGGACTCGCTTATGATTGCATTGACTTTGCAGCGTTGCGACTAGAGATAAGCCGCGCCTATGTGGTGGCGTTTAACGACTTTTTCAAGGATGAAACGGGGCAAGAGTTAGGGCTTGCGTTTGAGAAATTGACCAGCCCCCGCGAGTATAATTTCACAACAGACCGAATCCACTGCACCACGCCTCTTAAAAACATCGTGAAAATATATAGGGCGGTCGATAAGGCCACCTTAACGCGAGTCATAAAAAATAGTTTCACGTCGCGGGAGGGATTCAGCTCATTCTATAGTGATGACGTGAATATGTGGCTCATAGGAAAAGCCCGCGATGAGGAAGGCACGTTAAGCGGCGTTAAATATTGGGATCATAACCAATTAGAGACTCTCATTATCGCGGCATTAGAAGGGGCGGGCGTTGCCTCGGGGGAGTCTTATTCTTGCACATTTGAATCACCGATATATAGCGCCTTGCAAGATGAGCGCGACAACGGATGTTTTGAAGCGTTCGATACTCTCGATTCAAAAGCCCCTGTTAAAAAACTGAAACGCATTAACGAATTAGTAGGCAAAGAAAGAGAGGGGTAGAGGTTTTAACCAAAAGATATCAAGGGCACGGCATTAGCCGTGCCTTTTTTAGATTCAAAGTCCCTCTTTGGCGTGAACGGCTAGAGCCACGCTTTGGCGTGAACGGCTAGAATCACGCTTTGGCGTGAACGGCTAAAGGCACGCTTTGGCGTGAACGGCTAGAATCACGCTTTGGCGTGAACGGCTAAAGGCACGCTTTGGCGTGAACGGCTAAAGGCACGCTTTGGCGTGAACGGCTAAAGGCACGCTTTGGCGTGAACGGCTAAAGGCACGCTTTGGCGTGAACGGCTAAAGGCACGCTTTGGCGTGAACGGCTAGAATCACGCTTTGGCGTGAACGGCTAAAGGCACGCTTTGGCGTGAACGGCTAGAATCACGCTTTGGCGTGAACGGCTAAAGGCACGCTTTGGCGTGAACGGCTAAAGGCACGCTTTGGCGTGAACGGCTAGAATCACGCTTTGGCGTGACTAAAAAAAGGGAACAAAGGAGGTCCAAAAAGGAACAAATATGTGATAAAAATGCAACACCAAAAAAGGAACAAATATGTGATAAAAATGCAACACCAAAAAGAGAACAAAAAAGGAACAAAGGAGGTCCAAAAAAGGAACAAATATGTGATAAAAATGCAACACCAAAAAAGAGAACAAAAAGGGACCATCGGGTATTCGTAACCAAAATTGACCATCGGGTATTCGTAACCAAAATTGACCATCGGGTATTCGTAACCAAAATTGACCATCGGGTATTCGTAACCAAAATTGACCATCGGGTATTCGTAACCAAAATTGGCCGCCGAAAAAATTGCTCCTTTTTTTGCTAACAGAAACCGTCTTGCATTTTCCTGTACGCGAATAACGTCTTGGCAGGAATAAAAACGATATTAAGAACAAGCATGCCCCCCTCTTCAACGAACACCCCTTTCGCCATTAAAGAAGATATCGCCCTCTTCACGTTTTTGCGAACCACCCACAGGGGTTTGCGCTTATCCTCCTCGCTTAGTATCCCCTTTGAAACATCGACCAGCCAAGGTACTCGATGGAAATTGTACACAAAAAAACATAAATCCTCAGCCGACACACGAATATCGTATAAATGGTCGATGGGTACGAGCGAATCGATGAGAGCCATAATGATTTTATGCCACTTCCCCGAAAAATAATCTTCGTAAGCCTCAAAATCCTCAAAAATCAAAAGGAGCCCCTCTTTCTTAAGAAAAACGTCTTCCAACTCTCCGCCGGTGGTCTCCTGCACTGGAAAGGCGGATGAACTTTTTCGCCGATGTTCGAGACGAGCAAAATATAGCTCCTTAACCTCCTCACTACTCAATCCTCCGAAGTCGAAAGGGTCAACTCTCATTTCAATGGGGTACAGGAGCTCCGTAGCGCGTTCGTAAGGGTCATTAACAGGATCCCATGATACCCAAGACCCCTCAATTTTTCGGACGACCCTGCCCCCCTTTTTGGAAGCCTCAACCCACGGCACCCCCACAGGGCGACGGGACACGTTTTCGCCGCGTTGAAGCTCCTCAAACAAGCCCTCCTTCTCCCTCGTTTTTAAGCCTTCCTTTTTCGACATTTTAATCCCCATTTCTAATCCCTCCTCCTCCGACATTTTAATCCCCATTTCTAAGTCCTCCACCTTCGACATTCTAACCCCCATTAAATCCTCTCCCCGAAACCCTACCTTTTTACCCTACAAAAAGCACCTTCCTAAGTCAAGGGTCAAAAGGTAGATAACCAGCGCCCCTCTTCCGTCTGAAAAAAGGGCGGGCATTACACCCCCACCTACCAACCTACCCCCCCTAAAGGGGGGGGGCAGGTAGTGGTAGGTTGGTAGGGTATAAATTATGCCGAGTTCTACCAACCTACCACCCCAAAACCTACCACTATAAAAATGGTAGGCATACCATTGGTAGGCTCGAAAAGGTAGAAGCCCCTTTTTGAGCCTATTTATCAAAGTAACGAGATGAGTTTTTCGCCACCCTCTTCATGGGCTGAAACACGGTTTTTGAGGACTAAATTAGACACCGCATCGAGGGTACTTTTCCTGTAAGAAGGGACCCCTGATATGGGAGCTCCTGAGGCCAAATGATCTTGAGTTACGAGGGCCACAATCCCCTTAAGAGGGACCCCTTTTACGTCCTCGGACAAGGTACCTAACTTCTCGAAAGCGGCGAGCACTCTGCCTTGCCACGCTCCCGATGGTTTTTGCTTGGTTTTGGCCTTTTCTTTGTTGGGGGTTTTACCTGAGAAGACTACGATTTTAGAAGTGGGGGTCTCGTCGTAGCGAGCATCGGGGAAAAGTTCGACATCTTCCAAGGAAAAGCCCCAACAGTCCCCGTCGGCCCCCTCTTTTAACTTCTCAATCTTTATACTTCGGTTCTCCCCCTCACGTGAAACCTCTATATTCGCGTCGAGAGCGCCTTTAAGCCCTGACCAGCCCCTAAGCCCCCTGTCTAGGTCTTTCCCTGCATGGTGCACCAGTACAACGAGCGCACCAGTAGCTTTATGGATGCCTTTACAGTTAGCAATAGCCTTACTCATATCCTCGGCGGAGTTTTCATTACCTCCGACGGTTACTTGGGCGAGAGTATCGACGAAGATAACATCGGCTTTACCGCCGTTGTCTGTCACGAGACGGGTCAAAGTAAGAGATTCCTCTTTGTCAAGGAAATTAGGAGCATCAGGTACCATTTGTAGGGGAATACCGTCCAAGGATATCTGATGATGTACCGCGTAAGCTTCAAGTCGGTCTCTCATACCCCCTGCCCCCTCGGCGGCGACATAGATAACGCGTCCCTGTTCGACCTTCTTACCGAGCCATTCGATCCCACGAGCTATGGCGAAAGCCATATCCAGTGCGACGAAAGTCTTACCTGCGGTGGATGCGCCGTATATAGCGGCGACCTCAGCGCGGGGCAGGAAGTTATAGATAATCCAACCCGGACGTGGGCGTTTCAGGTACTCCGAAGCATCTATAATAGAAAATTGGCGTGTAGTCTTGGTTTTACTCTCAACGGCAGGTAGGGCTCCCCCTTCCAGTACGCTGAAATCGTCCGCGTGAGAACCGAGGGCGTCATCGAAATCCGAATCGGTCTTACCTTGGCAATGGGCATGCAAACATTTGTAATGTCCTTGAGGATGACCGTTCGTTCCTGCGGGGAAATAGGCGGTTTCCGAGATGCCGCTATCACCGGTATGTTCTGATTTGAAAGGGCAAGAGATAAAAAGCTGTCCGTCTGAACCGTATTCTCCCGAGAAGCACTCATGGTTTTCTAGGAAGGGGAGGCGGTCGTCTTCGATATCGCGAGAAGGCCCTAAGGAGCGGAGTTTCCCTCCATGGGAAGTTCCCTCAACGGCGAAATGCGAAATAAGGCCCTGCCATAACGCCTCGAAAGCATCGAGAGATACCTCTGGGAAGTGATCGGGTTGCCAAGTCCACTTATATCTTGCCCCTTTAGGATGCGTACCGGCGGCGATGAATTGCTGACCGGTAGCTAAGAACTCTATCATCCCTTCTTGGGTATGAAGTACCCGCTTAGGCATGTCACCGGGCAGAGAAAAGGCTAGAAGACATTTAGCGCTGTCTTCACGGAAACGGAGAGGGAGCTTACTTAAGTTGGAGAAGATGAACTCCTTTACTGTCGCAACGAGTGAAGGGTCTGATATGTCTATATCTAGGGCGCGGACAGTACGGGTCTGTAAACATATTCCGTAATCAGTTTCTTTCGACCAATGTTTTATTTCGGCAAGGGTTGAGTGTTTTTGGGGCCATTTTGATAAACCAACGACGTCGCCCTCGCTGTTGTAAATCGAGGGTACTTTTCCTAAAGTTTTAAGCTTCGACGTTCTGGAGACGAGGGCATTTGGGTTACTTACCACGGGAAGGAGCTCGTCCCCTAAACCTAATATCAAATCAAAACGTGACCATTCTTCGGGCGTTGCGCCCCATGCGGTTTTTGCCATAGAATATGTTTCCTACGCGAGATGTAAAAAAGGAGGAGGGAAGAAGGTGGAGAGTTAGCCCTCGAAGGTATTAAGCCAAGCGATAACGTCTTTTCTGCGCCATAAACGGGGGCAGCCTATTCCTATATTTTTAGGAAAGTTGCGCGTTCTCACGTAGTTATGGATGGCGGTCGTCCCTACCTCGACACCTAAAGCTTCTTTAAGCATGACAACGATCTCACCGAGAGTGACAAAGTCTTTCGGCGAAACCCTCATTTTTTCCTTTGCATTGGGCATTTGTATCTCCTGTATATTTAAATTAAGAGCGCCCACGGTAGCAAATGTAATGAGTTATGTAAATAGAAATGACATATTTAACTTAAAGATGAGTTTTAACAATTAATATGACTTTTAATGTTGACAAGGTATTCCTGCCCATGATAACAGAGGAGGGTATCAACTCTTTTAATCTAAACCGAAAAAGGAAATTACAAATGAAAAAGTTCACGTTAACAGTTACCACCGATACCCCTTCTGATTTAATTACGATGCTTGGTCGTTTGAGTGGAGCCGTTGTGAGCGACATTGAGACGAAGAGCGACGTTAAAGATAAAGCTGCTCCTGCTAAAGCTGCTCCTGCTAAAGCTGCTCCTGCTAAAGCTGCTCCTGCTAAAGCTGCTCCTGCTAAAGCTGCTCCTGCTAAAGCTGCTCCTGCTAAAGCTGCTCCTGCTAAAGCTGCTCCTATAGAGGGTCAAAACTCTAAAGTTACCAGAGAGCAGTTGGCCGATAAGATGATTGAGTTATGTACTGTTACCGGCAGCCGTGATGCCGCTCAAGAAATTATTAACGGTTTCAAAGTAGAGAAGCTCGCTGAGCTAAACGAAAAAGATTATGATGAAGCGCACGGGGCAGCCGAGTTGAAGATACAACAGCTACGCGACGCGCAGTAGGTATCCCTTACCTTTGGGGGATAAAGGGGGGCGTGGTTTGGCTGGAACGGGCTGCGCCCCTTGATTTTAACAGAAGGCTCCGAAGAGGTTAGGAATGCTTAAAAAACTACGAGAGCTAAAAAAGATACAAAAAGCCACTGAGAGGGAAAGACTATCATGTAGTAACGCTCTTTTCTTCGGGGGAGAGACTGAACAGAGACGTAACACCCTCGGCCAGATCGGGCTTTTATTCGCCGTTTGGTTTCTTCTAGGTACGTTAATAGTTTTATTTTTTTAAGGGGACGGAAATGCTAGAGTTAAAAGTAGGGAAGACCTACGTTGATGCGGACGGAAACAGCGTGAGGCTTTTACGTAAAGTTATAAAACACGGAAAAGATATCTCCTTCTTCGGCGAGGACGGTACGGAATACAACCCTAAAGGGGAGGTAAAACCTTATGCAGCCGGCTTACCTTTCTTGGATATCAAAAAGGAGTTCAAACCTCTCTCCTTCAAAAGGGAGGAACCCACGGTAGAAGGTACCTTGGCCGAACGGGAGGGCATCTACGGTTCTTTTGAAGAACACTCATGTTTAGCCTCTACCCTTCTCGACGCCATGCCCCTCCTAATAGACAAGGACCCAGTTTACCGGAACGCGATGAATATGATCGTAATAAAAATAGCAAGACTTATAACGGGTAGAATGTCTCACGCGGATACTTGGCACGATATCGCGGGTTACGCCACTCTCGCGGAGAAGCACGCTTTGAAGAAGGATAAGAAATGACAGAAAACACGGTAGAAAACGAACACGCGATCCTAAGCCCCTCTGGTGCCTCCCGATGGTCGCAATGTCTTGCCTCGCCATTCATGGAACGAGGGAGAGCCTCCTCTTCTAGCTCCTACGCGGAGGAGGGTACGAAGGCCCATCTAATCGCAAGCGAATGTCTGATAGATAACTCAGCCCCCGAGGACCTAGCGATTAAGAGTTATACAGATTACGTACGAAAAGAGGCGAAGGGGGGAATACTGCTTGTCGAGCGGCGCATGAGTATCTCTCACATCACAGGGGAGCCGAATGCAGCGGGTACGGGAGATGCAGTCATTATCAAAGGGGACCGTCTCATTATTATAGATCTCAAGTATGGCATGGGTTTGAAGGTTAATGCGGAGGATAATCCTCAACTTGCCATGTACGCACTCGCGGCGTTAGAGTCCTTCGGGTTCATGGAATATTTCAAAGACGTGAAGATGGTAATCCACCAGCCCCGCCTCGACCATGTGTCGGAGGAGGTAGTCATGGTTGAGGAGTTATTAGCGACGCAGGAGTGGCTTAGCGAGGCTGCGAAGAAGGCTCGGGACTTACTCGAACAGGGTGCTCGTCCGAGCGAAGAAGACTTCTATCCTAGTCAAAAAACGTGTAAGTTTTGTCTTGCTAGCGGCGACTGTGCTGTGCAGACGAAAAAGGTTTTGAATGAGATAGATGCGGACTTCGAAGTGCTGGACGACGTAAAGGAAAAAGTTACCGACATTAAAGACTACACGAACGGCGACCTAGACAAAGCGATGCAAGCGGTACCTTTCATAAAGGCATGGGCGGCGGCGGTAGAAAAACAATTGCATGCTCAGTTGCTCGGCGGCGGAAGCGTCGAAGGGTGGAAACTCGTAAGAGGGCGACGGGGTAATTCTACGTGGACAGATGAGGGAGACGTAGAAAAGGACCTGCGTGGTATGAATGTCCCTATATCCCAAATCTTTGTTAAGAAAATTATCAGTCCGTCACAGTTCAAGAAGAAGTTTGAGAAGACTAAGCCCGGATGGTGGGCGAAGGTAGCAGATTTAGTATTCTGCGCACCGGGCAAGCCGACGGTAGCCGCCGAGAGCGATAAACGTAAAGCTATAGTCTTCACAGATGTCGCGGACGATTTTAAGGTAATTAACAAAAGTGGAGGTTAAAGAATGCGAAACGCTTTAAGGCGAGCTTTCGGGGTGATCCATCCTCTTCCCGGTAAAACGGAAAGACAATTCGATGCACTAGATTTCGCGGCGAAAGCCCTACGGTCGGGGCAAGAAATAGAGAAAGCGGCGTGTGAAATATATATGTCGTTCGCGCACCCTCCTCCGCCTAAAGCCGTTGAGGAGGCGTTAAATAATCTGAGGGATAAAGTATTCCCTTGACGAGTACCCCTCGTGGTATTTTCGGCTCAAGCTACGGGGGGTTTCAATCGAGCCGACAACACGTACTACAAAAAAAAGGAAGACGAAAATGAAGGTTATTTTTCAAAACGTAAGACTATCCTACCCCCATCTCTTTACAGAAGATAAGTATGGCAAACATAGCTGCTCTCTGATTCTCGATAAGGTAGATAACAAAAAACAAATCGACGACCTAAACGCTGCGGTGAAAGCTGAGATGCTAGAGAAGTTCGGCGCTAAATCCGTAGCGATGGAGACAGCCCTCCGTGCTGATAAGCAGAAATGCTGCATCAAAGACGGTGATACCTTCCTTACGGGGCAGGGTGAACCTTTAGCTCCCGGATGTGTCGTCGTATCCTGTAATCGCAAACCGACCGCCGCCCCCCTACAACTTCTCGACGGGAAGAAGGTAGCTATTACCCAAGACGGGATTCTTTACGCAGGGTGCTATGTCAACGCCTCCTTAGAGATATGGGGCCAAACCGGCGAATACCAAGGTATCCGTGGCACTCTCAACGGTCTGCAATTTGCTGGAGAAGGTGAACGCTTCGGTGGCGCACCCGTGCCTACCTCGGACGATTTTGAACCTCTCGAAACAGGAGAGGAAGCCGGCGACTTCAACGATCTGTGATGTCGAGTTTAGGTCATAACAGTATGTCTAAGGAATTGTTAGAGGACACTCTCGAACGGGTTGAAACCTTAATATCTGAGCGTAAAGGGATAAACGATACGATCAAATACATTCTCACCGCTGCCGAGGGGCAGGGACTAGATAAGAGAACTATACGTGAAATGTTACGTTTGCGGGGAATAGATAAGGAAGTCCGCGACGAACAAGAAGCATTACGCGAACTGTATCTTACGACCTTGGGCATATAACCTACACCCCGCCCGTGGGGCTCATACGCGGGCATTTTTAAAATGCAAACCTGATAAAAAAAAAGAAAGGGAAGAAATGTTTTACCCCCTCGAACCTAATCAAAAGGATGTTCTGTTTTTCGATAGTCTAGCGCACGTGTTAACGAAAGCTTTGTTAAAGAGAGAGTACATGGAGGATCACGGTTTGGAACCGGAGGACGCGGTACGAGCCGTACAAAACCTTAGTACCCAAGCAGGAAGCTCGGACACAGACCTACTGTCAGAGGGCGGCAATCCTGACGACCAAGAGATACTCCATTACCGGGAGGTCTACTATTATATGGCCTCGGCGGCGGTAATGCTCTCTGATATGACCCCCGCCCTCGTACCTGAAATCCCTACCATACATTAAGGAGCAACCTATGGATTATACACGCGGAGGTAAGACACGTTTCTTCTTCGAACCTTTCGGCAAGCGCGACGGCCTTTGCCCTCTTGGTTATAAGATTTATGACCGTAAGACGGGGGAACTAATAGGTCGCACTGAAAATAATCTGTCGGCATATACGGTATGCGCCGCCTTAGAAAGGTTCGAAGGATGAAACGGCTATTCCTCGATCTCGAAACCTATTGTGAAGAGCCTATCACAAGTGGAGCTCACAAGTACGCCGAAAGCGCCGAGATACTTTTATTCTCTTACGCTATCGACGCGGCCCCCGCTAAAGTATGGGACCTAACAGCGGACAAGAAGATGCCCTCGGACCTCAGAGCGGCGATCAAGGACCGTGACACGCTTTTCATCGCCCATAACAGCGCGTTTGATCGAACGGTGTTGAAGAGATTTAGCAAGCGTTTTGAGGACGTGAACAACTGGCGGGATACGATGGTGAGAGCTTACGCGCATGGCCTCCCCGGTTCTCTCGCCGTACTTTGTGGGCTATATAACTTAGGGCAAGAGAAGTCGAAAGCTTCGAATGGTCACCGTTTGATCCATTTATTTTGTAAGCCCCGCCCAAAAAATAACAAATTGAAACGTGCTACGCGCTTCTCCCATCCTAATGAGTGGAAAGATTTCGTGGACTACGCGAGGCTCGACGTTGTGTCTATGCGTGAGCTTTATTATAAGCTTCCTCGTCGCAACCACACGAAGCAAGAACTCGTCATATGGAGGCTTGACCAAGGGATCAACGACCGAGGCTTTTTTATTGATACCGAGCTGGTCGAGAGCGCCCTTAAAATGGTGGACGTTGAGCAGAAACATCTTCGGAAGATGACGAAGGAGAAGACGCAGGGGGCGTTAGAAAGTACCACGCAGCGCGACGCTTTTCTTGCGCACATTCTCGAAGTATATAAAGTAGAGTTACCTGACGCAAAGGCGGTAACAATCCAAAAGAGGATTGACGACCCTTCCCTCCCTAACGGTATGAAGGAGCTGCTACGACTACGTCTAAGCGCGACGACCTCCTCCACGGCGAAATACAAGAAGTTAAGTAAATGCGTATCTTCCGACGGAAGACTGCGCGGGACGTTGCAGTTTGACGGAGCGGCGCGTACGAGGAGATGGGCGGGACGATTATTCCAGCCTCACAACCTGCCCCGCCCCTCCTTCTCCTCTGAGGAGGTTGAAAGAGGCATCGCGGCGTTGAAAGCAGGTTGCGCCGATCTTATCTATGATAACGTCATGGCCGTTACCAGCTCCGCGTTACGAGGATGTGTGGCCGCATCGAAAGGAAGAAAGTTGGTTGTGTCCGATCTGTCGAATATCGAGGGGCGTATTCAGGCGTGGATTGCGGGGGAGGAATGGAAGCTCCAAGCCTTTCGTGCTTTTGATAATGGAAGGGGCCACGATCTTTATAAATTGGCTTACGCTAAGATGTTTCGGGTTAACCCCGAAGACATAACTAAAAACCAAAGACAGATAGGTAAGACTTCGGAACTCGCGGGGGGATACGGAGGAGGTGTAGGGGCCTTTGTAACCTTTGCTACATCATTTAACATTGACCTCGATCTTTTGGCCGAGGAGGCTTACCCTCTTATGCCCTCGCGCATTTTAACCGAAGCAGAAGGTATGTGGGAATGGGCGAAGGCCAGAGAACGTACGTTAGGCATTGCGAAGAAAACCTTTATCGTCATGGACAGCTTCAAGAGGCAGTGGCGTGAGGCGCATCCGGCGATATCCTCTTACTGGCAAATTATCGAGGGTGCCGTGCGAAATGCCATTAGTAGGAAGAATACCGTATTTTCCGTAAAGGGGATGAAGGTCGAGAGCCAAGGGGCTTGGCTTTATATCCTCATGCCCTCGGGTAGAAGCCTTTGCTATCCTAACCCACGAATTGACGAGGACGGTCAAATCCTTTTCAAAGGGATGGACCCCTACACACGGAAGTGGGGGCAATTAGGAACGTACGGAGGGAAGATTTTTGAGAACTTATGCCAATCTCTCGCCCGCGACGTGCTGGCCGACAACATGTGCCTTGTCCAAGACGCGGGGTATGATATTGTTCTCACAGTTCACGATGAGGTCATATGTGACACTCCAGATTCCGATGAATTCAACCCCGTGCATTTAAGTGGTTTGCTCTCCCACGTCCCTGATTGGGCGGAAGGGTTACCGTTGGCCGCCGCAGGGTTCGAGGGCTGCCGTTATAGGAAGGACTGAGAAATGCGTGAAACAGGGCCTTCGGGGGTCGCCGCTTATCTTCGTAGAAGGGTTATCGAGGCGGGGGGCTATATCCGTAAAGTTGAGTTCCCCAGTACGAAGGGCGCACCCGATTATTTAGTATGCCTCCCCGAGGGCGTGCCTTTTTGGGTCGAAACTAAATCCCCGACAGGCCGCTTGCGGGCGAGCCAGAGCAGAGAGATATCCGCGTTGCGGGGTATAGGGGAGACTGTTTGGGTAGTGTCTTCTAAAAAGGAGATCGACGCTTTGGTAGGGCTTTACCGAATATGAAGACTCTTGTCCCCCGCCCTTACCAAAAGCTTATCCGTGATCGTATTCTGAAAAAGAAACGCACAGCTATATGGGCTTTTATGGGGAGCGGAAAAACAGCCGCGACTTTGCTTGCCATCGACCTCCTTAAAATCGTGGAGGATTCGCCCGTGCTTATCGTCGCTCCAAAACTCGTAGCGCAGGTAGTATGGAGTGATGAGGTAGCCAAGTGGTCGAACTTCCGCCACCTAACCGTTTCTACAGTCGTCGGTGCTCTTTCCACACGTAACCGCGCCCTCGCAAGGGAAGCGGACATCTACACCGTGAACTTTGAACAACTCCCTTGGCTTGTGGATAAGCTAGGGGATGAGTGGCCTTTCAAAACTGTGGTGGTGGACGAAAGCTCGAAGTTACGGGGTTTCAGAGGGAGCATACAGACAAGCAAAACAGGGAAAAAGTTCCTTCGTGCGGGCGGAACAAGCAGGGCTAGTGCGCTGGCCAAGGTGGCCTTCTCAAAAGTGGATAGATTTATCGAACTCACCGGCACCCCCGCACCGAACGGGATCGAAACCCTATGGGGCCAAATGTGGTTTCTCGACGCTGGCCGCCGTTTGGGGAACACCTTCTCCGCTTTTTCCCGCCGTTGGTTCTCTGTTGGGTGGGATAAATACTCCTTGGTCCCTCACCCCCATGCGGAAGAGGAGGTAAGGGAAAGGATAGCGGATATAACTTTCGCGCTAAGAGCTGAGGATTGGTTTGATCTGAAAAAGCCCATAGTCACGAATGTAATGGTCGAGCTCCCTCCGAAAGCGAGAAGGATGTACAGGGAAATGGAAAAGGATTTCTATACGGAGATAAATAAGAGGGGAGTGAACGCCCCCAATGCCGCCGTGAAAGCAGGTAAATGCTCTCAGTTAGCCAACGGCGCGGTGTACGTCGAGGAAGCCGGCGGAGCTTTCGAGGAGTTACATACCTCTAAGATCGCCGCCCTTGACCGTATCGTGGAAGAGGCGGGGGGCATGCCTGTTCTGGTCGTATATCAATTCAAACACGATCTCAAACGGCTATTAAAGGCTTTCCCGAAAGGGAGGAAATTAGACGGTAAACCCGCAACGGTGAAGAAGTGGAACTCGGGAGGGCTCCCCCTTATGTTTCTACACGCGGCGAGCGCGGGACACGGGAATAACTTCCAAGACGGCGGCAACATTATAGTGTGCTTCGGAATGGATTGGGACTTGGAATTGTACGAGCAGGTACTCGAACGGATCGGGCCTGTGAGGCAATTACAATCAGGGCATGATCGTGCGGTGTTCGTCTACCATATCCTTGCGAAGGGGACGATAGACGAGCTTAAACTAGAGAGGCTTAGGACGAAGGCTTCCGTGCAAGAGCTGTTGCTGAGAGAAGCTTCTAAAAGGCTTTAGAGGCTTTAGAGGTAGGGCTGACCGCCCACGCGAGGCAAACAACCCAGCCGAGGACCGACCACCCTAGAAATAAGTTCACCACGAGAATGCTATTCGCCGATCGGTGTTTGCGAAGCCTAGCGACAACCAACGGCAAGCAATACACGCAGAACGTGATGATGTAAGCTAGGATTGATGTTGAAGAGGGGATCATGAGTCACCTGTATTTGGGAAAGATGCTACCGCGTCATTTAGGCGGCGTATCGTATCCAGTTGGAGGGGGGATTTCGCATCCTTGGCGCGATATAGGGTTGTGGGCGAACATCCTGCGCGGGCGCAAAAGTCCCGTACCTCTATGTTATTTTCACGCATAAACGTAAAAATATGAGTGATAAACGCTTTCTGATCGAAATCTAGTATGTTCATGCTTGACCTGTGTTACTGTTTAAGGTAACATGTTACCATGAAGAGCAACACAAGTCAACAAAGGGGAATAGAAAATGATAAAACAAGAAATCAAAAGCAGGTGGAGTGATAAGGTCCAATTCACCGCTGAAATTGAATGTGACGAACAAGCCTCTTATTCCGTCAAGCAGGGACGGGCTGCTATGTGGGCTGTTAAAAATAACGCTGACCTGCGTGGTGCGGACCTGAGTGATGCTAACCTGAGTGGTGCTAACCTGAGTGAAGCTGACTTGAGTGGTGCGGACCTGTGTGATGCTGACCTGCTCGGTGCTAACTTGCGAGGGGCTGACCTGAGTGATGCTAACCTGTGTAAGGCTGACCTGAGGGATGCTGACCTGAGTGATGCTAACCTGTGTAAGGCCGACCTGAGTGATGCTAACCTGTGTAAGGCTGACCTGAGGGATGCTGACCTGAGTGATGCTAACCTGTGTAAGGCCGACCTGAGTGGTGCTAACCTGAGTGATGCTAACCTGTGTAAGGCCGACCTGAGTGGTGCTAACCTGCGGGGTGCGGACCTGAGGGATGCTGACCTGTGTGGTGCTAGCCTGTGTGGTGCTGACCTGCTCGGGGCCGAGCTGCGTTATGCTGACCTGCGTGGCGCTGACCTGCTCGGTGCGGACCTGAGTGGTTCTTGGTTCAACAGGACACAGGGCTGGAAGATCGTGAAAGTTTAACAAAAGGAATAGAACCCATGGAAAAGTTTGAAGTAAAAAACAGGTGGAGTGATAAGGTCCAATTCACCGCTGAAATTGAATGTGACAAAAACACAACACTGCCTGTCAAGCAGGGACGGGCTGTTAGGTGGGCTGTTAAAAATAACGCTGACCTGCTCGGTGCGGACCTGAGTGGTGCTAACCTGCGTGATGCTGACCTGCGAGATGCTGACCTGCGTGGTGCGGACCTGAGTGATGCGGACCTGCTCGGTGCGGACCTGTGTGGTGCTGACATGAGGGGTGCGGACCTGAGGGATGCTAACCTGCGCGGTGCTGACCTGCTCGGTGCGGACCTGAGTGGTGCTAACCTGCTCGGTGCGGACCTGAGTGGTGCGGACCTGAGTGGTGCTAACCTGCTCGGTGCGGACCTGTGTGATGCTAACCTGCTCGGTGCGGACCTGAGTGGTGCTAACCTGTGTAAGGCCGACCTGAGTGGGGCTGAGCTGTATGATGCTGACCTGAGTGGGGTTATCCTGTGCGGTGCTGACCTGAGTGGTTCTTGGTTCAAAAGGACACAGGACTGGAAGATCGTTAAGGCTTAACTGACGGGGAGAGCGATGACACGAGGAACATTACAGGAAGGCGAACCACACCCTGCGGCAATGGATGCGTTGGGGTTTGTTAGGAGCATTCCATTTGAAAAGCAGTGCTTACTTCAAGGAGCCCTTTCCTCCTGCGCAATAGAGGGGAACCGGATGGCTGAAATATGTAGCGAAACCTTTCGTAGAGTTGTTGAAAATAAACCAGTTAGTGACAGGTACATTCTTGGGTTGGCATGGTATTTAAAAAACATTGGAGGAGAGTAGATGACCGACAAAAACCAACAACAAAAGATTGAGCTGGTTAGAGAAGCGTTCGGATGCGCTAGGGAGTTTGACCATTTTATAGCTAATAAAGCAGAAAGAGCCTTCGAGTCCCTCCTCCCTAATCTGTTGCCAGAAAGACCAGTAATACACGAGGAGCTTTTAAGCCGGTTTACTGAAATGTGTGATACGATGGAAACCATACGCGCTAAACAAGCCACCTCTGACAGGATTGTGTGGGAGGCAGATAAAATTATAGATGCCTTATCTGATTTTCGTTTTCATGCTGGAAACAATAAAATTGCAAAAATAAATAACGCTAAAGTCATCAAACTTCCTAAATGCGAAGGTGGTGAAAATGCTGTTTATGCAATGTGTTTTGAAAAACTGGCAGAAGCTATGTATGAATACCAAAAAGCCCGTGAGCACTTGGAAGGGAAAGAGGATGACAACAGATAAGAAAGACATCTATGAAAGAGCAAAGGGGCTTTTGGGAGCTGATGTTGGCCTGATTGCTCGCGCTTTACAGTCGGCATTCGAAGACGGTGTTGAGGCAGAGCTGAAAAGACGGGAAGACCCCGTATGAGGATATATATGAATTCACACTTAACCTATTGAAGGAGTAGACATGACCAACCCTAGAATATCTTACCCAAGCAACCGCATGAAGCGAGAGTTTAAACAGCTCATGAAAAAAGCAGTCTTCCGTGTGATTGACGTTGAGAAAATCACCACTAAGAAAAACGCCACACGCGAAGAAGAGTATTTGGGTATGCTGTGCGCTCGCAGCTTAGTCGGGGACGCAAAGACAAAGAAGAAGATTAAATGGAGTGGAAAAGCAAAGGGGTTTGAAACATGCCAGCCATAATTGCATTTGTTATTTTATTTTTCCTTTCAACCCTGTTCTTCGCTCGCCTCTATATAGACGGGGGCCTAAAGAATATTCCTCCTAACCAGTCGGCGACACAGGAGAGGGTAGCCAAGGAAGAGAATGACAGATAGGCAGTTTTACCAAATACTCCTTTACCTCCATAAGGCCACGCTAGAAACAAAACTATCGGGTATATCCTTTCGGGTTAGCCAGTTAATTTTAGAAACGGACAGGAAATAAGTTATTTAGGGTAGGTGTAGTCAATTTCTATGCCTGAGGGCTTCGTTTCCGCTCCGGTGGGAGGAGATTCTTTAGGCGCTAAGGCTTTGGTCGCCCCAGAGTTTAAAAGTGATCCAGTGGCCCCTATCGCGGCGATAGCAAGTCCTATATCGTCCGCATTTGCTTCACACACCCATTTACGGGCATCTTCTATGTAACCACTTGAAACGAGAAACCCAGCACCCGCAGCAATGCCCGTGCCTAGCCAGCCGCTAATATGGTTAGCCTTTGCGGCGTTTCGGCACTTTAGAAAGCTTATTAGAAACTTCAAGTTCATGTGCTTTTTTCCACTTCCTCCGTTGCCACCAATCCCAAATCTTAGAAGTTGGCACCGTCCATCTGATGAAAAACGGTGCCAATTTCATTACTTGGCCTTCATCGTAGCCACGGCATTCTCAATAGCGCCGTTGATCGCATTAACACTTGCTTTGATACCTGCCGCTTGAAGCGCGGGAAGGATGCGGTTAAACGCCATATCTTTCTTTGCCATAGCTTTATCGCCGTTGGCATAATCTTCCTGAACCTTTAAAACCTGCGCAGCAACAATGGCAATCCCCGCCGCTCCGAGTTCTTTCGCCATAACCCTAGCGAGCGGCGTTACGAAATCCAAGATGTCCTCGCCGATATCAGCAAGCCAAGCTCCGAAATCTTTCATCATTTCCGTGAATATACTCATTTTTTTTCTCTCCTTTTTTAGGGGTTATACATAGCCACGGTAAAAATGGCTATAGTGGTTACCGTCCGGCTTGGTAAAATCACCCCCCCAGCGGTTGTCTGGATGTCTTTCTTTCCAAAAGGCCCCTAAGCATCGGTGAGCTTCCGTACCAGTACAGTACACCCCATCTTTGTGTAAATTAAGGTCAATAGCAAGTTTTAGTTTATGGGCAGAGTTTCTGTGACTGTAGCTACTCTTCTCGCCAAACTTCCCATGAACACGGGGGTCCCGAAAACAATCGCCAAGCGTAACCTCAAAACCTAGAACGTGCGCATGGATTATTAACGATGGCACCAAACGTGAAAACGTCTGTTGCTTTATTAAAAGCTCGCTCATTTACCCTCCACTTTCAAAAGAGAAGTTACATACACGAACAACGATATGCCTTTCCTTCGTATCCTTCAGATTCTTTTATTAAATCCATACCTGTTTGGTTTAGGTGTCTCATCTACGCCTGTCCTGCCGTAGCTCTTTCCTGAATTCACCGACTCTCTTATCAATTCTTTCAAGCAACGCCATTGTGTAAGTGCTGTTGGCTTTTAACACGGCTATTTCTCGGCTATTTTTGGAAACTTCTTTGGCATTGTGTTTTGCCATATCAAGCGTTTCCTTGGCCAGTGCAGGAAGGTTTGAAAAGGAGGCTATGCCCCCCACTAACACTGCGCCCAAAGAGAACACAAGCATGAGCGGGATTTTGTTGTCTAATTTCAAACCACTGCCCGCCATAACACTTCCCCTATTTTATAGTAAAAACTCTTTCACTGCGCCTGTTGGCCCTTATTCTTTTGCCCAGATGCCACAAACGGCGGCACCCTCTTCCTCGGTGCAAACTTCTAGCTCCTTGTAAGCAGAAGGCAGACGTACACACGCGTAGTACATATCGGGATCGCCTTTGGCTGGCTGTGCACCCGTTGTGATGAACCCGTCTTTGTCTGTGACCTCCTCTGTTGCCACGGCTCCCTTTTTAACAGGGAGGACATTCAGGAAGAACGCCTTGAGTTCGTCTAGTGACTTTTTATCTTTCGCTTTGAAATATGTATCTTGCATTTGGTTTCCTTTACGCTGTTCCGCCGTCTGTGATTGACCAAGAGTCCCCTACTCTTCTGTTATCGTTGTCGAGGAGGTAATGTTAGGTGTTACTCCCGTTTCTACGGAGATCTCAGGCGTTACCGTGCCATAATATAAAATCTTGCCTGTTCCAGTTGGATCTGTACCAATAGCCATATGGGTAATTGTATTTGTACCTCCAGTACAGGCTGGAAACACGATATCCGCAGCGGGGGACACACTGTTAGCTGTCACGGTCCAACCACTCGTTGTACGTGCGACTGCTACCCGCGAATAGCCGGTATAGTCCGCCTCGCTTGTGGTTTGGTTTCCCGCTTCATCCGGGTCCGCTGTATGTAGAGACACATAAAGATTAGTAAGAGGGGAAGAGGCCGCGTTATCAGCGTAGTTCGTAATGGCGGTCCCGTTAAATGTTAGTTTTTGTAGGTCGTTTTCGAAAGTGTTACTTTTAGACATAGTTTTCTCCTTCTAAGATAAAGTGAATTGCCTAATAACGTCAGAAATACTATCATTACAATACATTTTATTCCCGTTGCTATTAAACTCTAAGCCGAACCCGGCGTTCGTACTTATAAGATACTCTTTACTATCATAGGACGCTGTCGGCATGTCCCATGCAGTGGGTAAAGAGTATTGATATACTGTCATACCCGTCCCAGATACCCAAGCCATAACGAAAACCTTCGTTCCGTCATCATTCATAAAGATACCACGCGGAGCAACAGTTGTTTGCGGTGTCGGATCAAATCCGTTGGTATAGCTGATTGTTGAAATGTCCCAAGGCGTTGACAGCGTATAGTGTCGTACCCCGTCCGTGTTACCGTTCACAACAATCATATGAGACCCTGTAGGATCGACGTACATATTATTAGCGCCCCATACGAGGTCTATACCCGAAGATACACTGTCGTACGACGCTGTGCTTATATCCCACGCGGTTGATAGAGAGAATTGAAAAGCCCTTCCGCTCCCCGCAATTATAAGACGGGTACCATCAGTCCTAAAGACTAGCCCTTTTACAGAACTGTCCTGCGCACTTACGTCTAAACTCTTACTATCATAAGATGCGGAGGTCACGTCATAGTTTGTCGACAAGGAATACTGATATATCGTATCTGTCGTGTTGTCAGAAATATATATTTTATCGCCCGCCGGGCTCATTAACGTGTCAAGCCCCGCAACAACCTGAGCAGAGATATCTTTTACACCGTTAGTAGACACGTTGCCAATATCCCAAACCCCTATACTCTCGCTGTCCCCTGCACCAGAAACCGAGGATACGCCAACGGCGCTACCTACGCTCGAAATGTAAACAACTAACTTACCCTCAAGGCTTGAGGAGCCTTCTAAAGCTCCTACGCTCGAAAGGTAAACAGCTACATTACCCTCAAGGCTTGAGGAGCCTTCTAAAGCTCCTACGCTCGAAATGTAAACAGCTACCTTACCCTCAAGGCTTGAGGAGCCTTCTAAAGCTCCTACGCTCTCGCCGGCGACAAAGAGGCCCCCAACTCCTGATAAATCGGCTCCACCCTCTGCTAAACCGATACCCTCTCTGAAAACACTGATACTACTAACCCCTAATAAATTAGAGCTGCTCTCCGCTAAACCGACGCCCTCGATATCAACCTCTATAGGGTACCCTGCTAAATCAAAGGTAGCAACCTGCACCTCCCCGCCCATTAAAATATGCCCGTTAGCGCTTGGGTGACACGTGTCATGCGCAGCATAGTTTGGAGTCCCATCAACAGCCCATTTAGTTTTTTCTACCCCTTTAACGCTATCCGCTTCAATGAGATAGTCAAGAATACCTTCTATGAGTTTACCGTCTAGCCACGTGTTCATTTGGTCGCCGTTGCCACCAACCCCCCAACTTACTGAGCATGTTTGATTGGCCTCCGTTACGTATGAATCAGTTGATAAGGCGTGTGGTGTTAGCTTTGTCCTTACAATTTTCTCTATGTCCCCCGCACGAAGCGACTGCCAAATTAATTGTAGGTTTGTTTGGGTGTGCGAAACACCCCACAAATTAGCGCCCAGCGCTTCAACAGCGTAATTAGCGTACTTTAGGAAATCCTTCCAATACGTGTTTGCGCCGACAAAAGTGTCGGACAACGCCCCGCTAGAGGATAGATTTAACGAAGGGATAGAAAGGGTTTTACTGTCCGCTGTCATACTGCGTGCAAAAAAGCCGCCTCCGTAATACCCGTTATCATCGCTGGCGGCGTATCCAAGGGAGATACTATCCCCAACACAGACGAAAGAGGGTTTCGTATCCTCGGAAGGTCTTCCCAATAGGATAGCCTTGTATCCGTGGTCTCTCGATACAGGAGCCGAGCCCGAATAGGTGAACGCGCCCGGCTCATCGACGCTAGACATGGTTGTCGAAGCGCCGTACCAAAGTATTTGGCCGTTACTAGTCGAGATATCGTCCTTATCTGAAAAAGGGATAGTGTCGGAAGACAAGGCTACAGACACTATCATTTTAATATGATACTTCTCGTTTGCAGAAAACTTAACAACGCCTAACGACGAGGGCAATATATCGTCACTATTTATGTCGTAATCTGTTGTAGATAATATTTTACTTCGATTTCCTCCAAAAGTAATTTGTGTGGTTTCCGTCCCCTCTTCGTTTTCTAGGGCGGCGGACTCAATCGTTATTTGATTATCCCCATCAGCCTGTCCACTATAAGCTAAAATTACATTGCTGACATTCACATTTAAAACTGTCGCGTCATTGCTAATCACATACCCTTGATTGGTAGCTTGGCTTCCCAAAGCTTGACTTTCAGAATCAGTTAATACTGTCTGGTTAGCGGCTATGACCTTTAGCGACGTAACTGATTCTGCTACAATGGTCTTAATGTTGGCCCGGTTTAAATCATTAGGAACCGTATAAGCCCCTACGGTAACAACAACGTCTTGTGTGCTGTCGTCATCGAAGGTGTATCTAAGCCCTGTACAAGCCAAGGGAATATCAAATGAAAGCTGGTCCACGGCGCGGCTTGCGGCAGCGGCCCCTGTAACTATAAATGCGCTACACTCCGCGCCTTCTTCAACTTGAGCCGAAAGACAAATTGCCGTTTCTCCTGAAACAGTAGAATCTGGACCGACAGAAAAGGAGTGGTACCCTGTACTGTCTGGAAGGAACGTCCCTGATATAAAGAATGTATCGTCAGACAGTTTTACTTGCTTAGTTATGGTCAGCGCGCCAGCGCCGTTTTGACTTACCGAAAGAGCACCAACGGCGCCTTTGATTATGCTTTCACTTGGGGAATATCGGAACGCAATCCTAGCTCTGCCCGAAGTCCCTTCACGATAGTACGCGCACCAAGATAAAGTGACCGCAGAAGTGGCATAGAAATCATCAGGTGGGCTAGCGCGGTGCCACGTTTCGCCCCCACTTGACACAACTGCACCATTATCAAATAGGCTTAACGCTGTCTCGCTATATTCAGAGAGCGCAGCCCCAATGCCTGTCCATTCACTAAATATAGACTTAGAATAAATTAATTTATTCTCACGCTGCTCTTCATAAAGCAGGCCAAGCGCATCTCCTGAAACAGGATCATAGTTAAACCGCGCCACGTCATCCGTGACAGCAACAAGCACACCGCTGGCATTGAAGTACGTACCAGCACTAACGCGTGTGAAGGTTGTGCCGCTCGGCAGCAAGCCCTCCGTAAAGTTGTAGTCTATTAAAAGACTATCATCTCTGCGAAAGAGGAGGAGAAGCGAACTGCTCATTTAAGTCACCCTCGGAGGCGTCAGAGCTAACCGGCTGTCGTAAGGCATGTTACACTCCTCTGGAAATAATCCCGATCGTACGTTCGGAGGCTTCGGAAGCGCTAGAGGTAATACGGATTTTCTCTACCGACGCGAAAGCAGAAGGATCGAGGCTTACCTGACGGGCGGGGTCCCCGCAAACAACTGAATATACACTCCCAGCGTCGTCATATTTAGGTAACCAAGCTGATAGTTCTTCACTGTACACCTCGAAAGTGAGGGACGCGCCCGTCATAACAGGGATATCAAGAGAGAATAAACGGAGGCCGCCGAAGGCTACCTCTCCGCTAAGGGTTTCGCCGTTGGCGATCGTTGCGGTTGTCGTTGTGAGGTTTGATGCCACCCCAGAGCTTCCGAGTGCTGTCATTTTATTATCCCTCTAGTTTATGGTATTTATTCCGATAAAGGTTACCCTATTCCTTCGCTGGCGGCAACAGCGGATTAGCCCTCCCCCTTGGTGAAGGGGAGTATCTGTTTTCTTAGCTCTGTTATTTGATTGTCGGTATCCTGTAGCCAAACCTTGCCTTCATCGGTAAGTATAGCCTCACGGAGGCGGCGAGGTGTTAAGGATGCCTCAAGCGTGTTGATTGCCTCTTTGGCTTCCCGCTTGGGGGCTTCAGCTAAGGAGGCTGCACGTCTAGTGTGCACCTCGGCTTCCTCTTCGGCTGTAAGTGTTATTTCTTTTCCGTTAACAAGTTTTTTCATTAGCTTATCCCGTATAGTTTAAAGGTTCCGCTGTTGATGGTTTGTGCCCCATCTTTTAATACCTGTATTCTGTCCAGCGTAATGGCTGATTGCCGCACTGATGATAGAATATGCATCCTTCCTGTAATCGAATCGTTACCCGTGCCAAACACAGCGGGGTACGCAGTACCTCCAGTAGGGCGTGTGAAATGATACACAGCGTTCAACCCATTTTGATTTCCCGCATCTAGGCCAATCCTACTATCGTATTCATCCTGTAAAGTTGAATATACACCTCCTGTTGTGGGCTGTAAAAGAAGCCATGCATAATCCGATCCTCCTAAATCAAAGCCGCTGGAATCCCCTAAACGGAGCATGCTTTGCACAGCTGCCGAAGATACCATCTCGGTAATAACTAACACATAGTTTTTATATGTGCTGTCAATACCAGAGGTAAAATCAACACTTGTGACTGCTGATGAAACCGTCTGTGTTTGTAATAGATTCCATGAACCCCCACCATCGCCTCCTGAGATATCAGAGTAAGACACCACACGGTATAACCCGCTGCCTATACACATCACGCTCGCCGTATCACCGGCCACCGTAGTCTTATTCGCTTCGCCCGGTATAATCAAACTTGTGCCGTTATGCGTTAAAGTCATCACTCCCGAAAAAGTGAGAACCTTAATCTGTCCCGTAAGCATACTCGAGCCGAAACCCGTGATCGTCGTCGTGCCTGAGATAGTGATCGCGGTTTGAGCTACCGAACCTAAGTCAACGGTCGTCGCGCTCGCCAAAGTTGTTGCGCCCCCGCCGATAGGGGGGAGCATTCGGTGATTGACCGTATCCAGCGTGAACAAAGATATATCGGAAGCCCCGTCATACGAATAAAAGGTTTTATCAGAAGTATTGTACCATATCGTCGGCACCACAGCGAAAGAGGGACGTGAGGTTCCCGAATACCCTGAGAACAACGCAGCGAGAAAATCTGACCATACTAAGGGGAACGCCGAGGCCATATCACCAGAAATATCTACATCAATCGTTTGGGACATTATGTTACCCTTCCATATCCTGTTGCAATGTAATCAAAAGTACGTGACACGGCTATTCCCATTGAATCGCGCCAAAGAATGGTGAACCCACTAACCGCTGGACCGCTAGAATACACAAAATAGTCGCCGGTAGCAAGGTTCTGACCTGTGATTGCGACACCTGATAATACTTTATACGCCGGGGAGAAGCTAACCGCCGTCCCCCCAGTACTAGATACTGTGCCGGCGGCACTGATTAAGCGGTCGGGCATATCTATCGTAACCGTTACGTCGCTAATCGTAAGTACGAGGTCTTCTATGTAATTCTCGGCAACAAACCTAAACTCAAACGCACGAGCCTCATAATCCCCAACGACGAGCGTTGACCAATCCGACCATGTCGGAGAACTAGAAGGATCGTCGTTCGTTGTACGAAGCTCAACGTAGGCCCCCCACTCTGTAGAATCTGTTGCGGACCACTTCCCAAGGGTTGACCATAAGTCCATAGCCTCCCATACCCCCGATGCAAGCCCTGCAACGGCATCTATGGCGGAAGAAACACGTGAGGTATATACTTCTCCGAGATCGTAATATGCCGCGAAAGTGTAAGAGCCCGCACCTAAACCCGCAAGTTTAATATCGGTCCCCTCTTTCACAAACTCAACAAAGGTGCCGGCCCATGTCGGCCAATCACTCACTGCGGCGACGGAGTTCATCATTGTCTGAGGTGAAATCTCATTGACTACCAAGGTCGCCTCGTCGCTCTCAGTGCCGCTTATATCCACCGCCTTGATAAGGAAACTCCCAGCGGAGGTTGGAAGCTGCACAGAGGTTCCTTCGATCCGAGGCATTAATGTGGTCGCCGAGGCCCATACGGCACCTGTTGTGAGAACCGAGTATTTTATGACGTAATGCGAAAGGTCTAGCTCGGTGTTTGCCTCCCACGTTGCCGTGGAGGAGTCACCGAGGACGTACATTCTAAAGTTTGAAACTGCTGCGGGGGCGGCGGCGATTCCGAATAATGTTATCTCTTTCGTGAACCACTCACTGGTAATGCCTATAAAGCCGATTGCTCGCACTCGCACATAATGTAGGCCGGAGTCGACATTCTTTATATCAACCGTCGTCCCTTCCACTTCACCCGCTTTGAGCCAATCCCCCTCTTCTCTCTGGAGCTCCAACTCGTAACCTCTAACTAAAGCCTCGGAACCCTCGGCGGGGGTCCATGTCAGTGTCACACCTGATTTAAGTGCCAGCGAATACCGGTACGCGTACTCAGCAAAATCAACGCCGATAGGAGCCGCCGGCGCATCTTTATTGTATAAAGAATAATTAACCTCATCCAAAACGACATCTTCCTCAACCCTGTCATATTTAGAAGGGTCGTAGAAAAGGCCGGAAACCGCATATAAGTCGTTTTCACTTTCCCGTACCGCCAATATGCGAAACTCACGCCCCGCTACCTCCGAAGATGAAAGCCCCCACACCGCGCCGTCAACAGGAACTTCCTCCAACGCCTCAGTGAAAGTTAGAATTGTAGCGTCGCCTGTGGCGTTTGTTAGGGTGCGGGTGGAAACGGTTCCGTCTGGATTTATGATTGCAAGGCTATAGGGCTGCCCCCCTGCGGAAATAGAAACTTGAACGTCTATTGTTATGCTCGTGGTCGTAGAGGCTGTTATTCTCCCGCCTAAACGTACACCAGCGTAATTTTCATCGTACACTGTTATAATGTCACCCGGCACCACGCCCATGCTGTCCCATGACGCTTCAAAATTAACTGTCTCCGTCGCGTGCTTCTCAGTGTCGAGTAACCATTTACCAACCCGATGAGCTTGACCGCGTGACGTGCAGCCGTAAGCAACTAATGAAACCTCGCGCCAGCCATAGGTTTCAAGTAAGTCGGCATCATCTACAAGCTCAACAACAGGCTTACATTGGTTGTCCAGATCAAACCACGTTACGAGAACAACGGAATGTCGTGCGGATAAACCAACGCCCTCGTAGGTGAACCCTCCAACGACATTAGCTTCATTATATATTTTAACTGAATCAGAAGGCATATCAACGGTGAAGGCTACTTTTCCTGACAACCAATAAGTAAGCCCTCTAAAAGTTGCCGCGATAAGCTGCACCATCGTATAGGCATCCATACGGCGGTTGAACTGGTAATTAAATACGTATCTTGGTTCTGAGCCGCCGAAGCCGTCGTCTACGTACTCGTCACAGTATTGAGCGATTTCATAAAGGGCGTATTTATCCACTTGATCCGCATCAACATCGTTACCGAGGCCGTAGTCCTTATCGGTAAGCACCCCGTACAAAACCCATGCAGGGTTGTTGGACCACCCCGTCGTAAACGTGCCGTCCCAAATCCCTGTGTAGGTGCGGGTTTCAGGATCGTAATTAGAGGGTAGCGGAAGCAAAACGCCGCCCCAACGAAAGGAAACGGTGGGGATGCTAGAACCAAATTGTTTGGCATCAATCGACGTAGCCACAAGCCCACACGTAGGATATATAAACTTGTTATCTGTTATAAGCGTCGTGTACGCCCAATTAGTTTTGTTTTGCAACGAGGTTTCTTCGCTGTCAGCGGTGTTACGTGTGAACTTTATATCCCAATCAGTCGAACCGCCGAGAGGGATACGGAAAGTCTCGTTGAAGGTAGAAACGCATTTATCATTATACGTAACCGTTCTCGCGTTCGTCCACGTACTAGTGCCAAACACTCGTTTTGATAAAGTGAAAGAAACTTCGGTCTTTAAAAGATCGCCAGTGGAAGTACTCTGGCTGGTGAGATAGGGGATGCCAACAGTAACCGCGCAAGCATCAAGAGGTCCCGCGAGAGTTCGTATCACGGGGGTTACTTTAGTAACCTCCACGTTAATACTTGTTGTCGTCGAAGCACTAGCGAAACCTTCTATATAACTCTGGTCGGCCTCCCCCGTCCTTTCGATATAATCTATACCGGTGAAATTGTAGCTCCCATTTGAAGCTTGGAGCGGGGTACCGTCCAGAAAAACACTTTTAGCACCGTCTATTAGCCCCCTACACGGGCCGTAACTTATAAGATTAACAACGCGAGCCAACGAATTGGATTGTAAAGAGTTGGGATCTTCTTGGGCAACTCGCGCAGCCCCGCCGCCGCCTTTTCCCCCGCCACCCGCGCCGAAAGCTCCGCTCTTCAACTGTTGGTAATCAAACGTGGTCATATCCGCTCCGCCGTTATATCCGAGCTAATCGCCACAGAACCGCAAATAAACTCACCGAAAACGAGGGGCTTCGCGGCCCCTTGCCGGGCGGTATTCACGGGACCATTGAAAACGTAACTGGCGTTCGCGTCCGCCCCCGCCTTCGTAGACGTGGTGGAGGCGCTACCCATAAAAGCTTGGCTTATCCCTGTTAATACCATCGCGATACCGAAACCCGCGATCTGTGAGAAGGTTACACCCATGAAAGCCACCGACCCCATCAACCCAGCCGTTCCAGTACCCGCTACCCCTGTGAGCGCGCCATAAGCAGCGGTAGCCGCGCCAGAAGTAACAACAGCCAGCGCGATCAGAGCAACCCCCATTAGTATCTTCGTCGTGCCGTTTCCGCCGCCGCCTGCGCCATGGGCTACAGGAATTATAACTATTTCAGCATCACGAGCCAAGCGCACGTCAACGGTATTTTCATCAAGGTCAAACTGCCTCCCGCCGCGCTTATAAATCACTCGGTAGGAGCCTTCTAATATTCTCTTTTTAAAGCCCTTTAATTGATGGCATAAAGCTCCAACCAACGCCTGTGGCGTAGGAGCATCTAAAATATAGGGACCCCCGAAAGAAGCAAGATCGCCCATAAGGGTCAACGAGGCCATGTTATTCTCCCTCTTCCTTGTACCGAAGATAATGCGTGATAAACTTACTCCACCTATTGATCGGCTCACGGCGGCTTAAACGCCCGTCGAGATGGTGAAGTCCTAAACCCCTATCGAGTATAACCCCTCCATGGTTCGGCACATCGGACCTAACCTTTCCGATGAAACAATCCCCGTCGCGGGCTTGAGACGAATCTATCTGTTCGAAACCCATACGTTCAAAGTTCTCTACGTAGAGGTTTCCTTTACCCTCCCACCAATTCTTGTCACGCGGAAGATCGGGTAACTTAAGCCCCCGCACTTGCCAAAAATAACCACGCACCACCGTAAAGCAGTCGGTTACACCGTGCACGAAGCGTTGGCCGATAAGGGGGGTTTCCAAAAGGAAATCACCCCACCACGTAATATCAAATGCCTCGTTTTTATTACAGGGGATCAGCCCAAAGATGCAGTCCATCGACATCTGTGAAACCATATCAGCATGCGAAGGGGAGGTTCCCCCCTCGGGGTGGCTATGGATAACCGCTTCTAAAGAAGCTCCCGCCTCAAATATGACGCTGTCCTTAATACGGAAACCTTTGGTAGGGTCTTCGGCAATATTGTCACACCTTTGGTATATCCCTCCGGCAATAATACCACAGCTTTCTTTCGGCCACTGGTCAACCGCGTGTTCCTTTATTTCCGCCAAAACTTCTGGCGCAAAATCAGGGGTAGGGAAACTGCTCATATTATGTCCTTCCAAGTCCGGGGAAACCACCGAAAGGTATTTCCTCATTATCGCCGAAGCGTTTACGACAATCACTTAATTTCTTGCCGCAGCAATCCTTCGCCATCGTAGTACCTATTCCTGTTCTGTCAAAATAATTAGTATCAGCATAAGGACAGGTTGCTTTTGTATACTCGAAAGCCCCGCCGCTATAGCGGCGATAGATCAAAGGGCAAACATCTCGGATCAAAGCATCACGAGGTAACTTCGCGCTTGCGTTATCCAACGCCGTTGAAAGCTCCATCACCGCCATGCTCTTTGTCACGGATACTTTTCTCTCAACCTTGTAAATATCCAACGGCCAGTATTGTTCTGGATCGGCACCCGGCTGGTCGTCAAGAAACTCATACAATGTTTTCGTGCGGGTAACCGTACAACCGAGAAGATCGCCGTATACCGTCAGTAACGCACCAACGACGTTATCAGCATTTCCGATTGATATGCGCGGGCGAGGCATGGCCCCTGCGGTGGTTTTTTCAAAGCCCTCCACTTGTACATCCACAGAAGTATACGTGTTCCCTCTCCATATGATAGGCACCGCCGATGAAGGGCGGGAAGGCGTCCAATAATGGATAATGCCACCGAGGGGGGTTGCGTCGAGGCTGAAAAGCTCGACATACGCCCCGACTTCTGTCTGTTGCGCCCTCCGCTCGATAGTAATCCCCGCCTGAACAAACGTGAAAAGAACAGCGTTAGGTTCTATGGCAAACTCAAGGCGCGGATACGCGTAGGAGCCAACATCAAAAGTAACGGTCTTAACAGACAGCACGCTGTCATTTATATCAACCGAGATAGGATAATCTGTCACAGTAATTTGGCCTTACGTTATAGAGAGAACTCCATTAGTTTGATCGAAGTTCACGGAAAAAGTATCACCGGTGGTAAGCGTTATTGACGATCCATAATCCGTAAAGGCAACAAGCTCGTCATTCGTAGCGGAAGCATTATAAAGAACTGCATACCTGAAAGAGGCCATCGTACCCGTTGCGGTAAAGGTTACATCATTCAACCCAAGGCGGTAAGTGCCAGCCACTTGTGCGGAATAGTTTTGCACGGCCTGTGTGCCGCCGGTGGTGTATCCGTTACCGTTGGCGATTTCTGTTATGTCGGTTAGAACGGTGTCCGTCGAAGAGGGGGGAGTACCCGTCAACACTAACTTGAGAGTGTCACTCCCTAGGTTATGCGTCTTTTCAGCCACCGCCTCAACGAAAGAATTAAACTTATTTAATGTCGTCATTTTCAAACCCTCATGGTGTGTGAACTTCTGTGAAAGTACAAGTGATAGTGCAAACTACGCCGGAATCCTCCCAAGCACGTATAGGCGGGCTGTTTCTAAAGAGACGTTCGCTATCACCTGATACTGTATAGTAGAAAGCCTCGAAGCCTCCGCGAGCGTTGAGGAAGGTTTCTATATTATCAGCATCAGCATTCGATATCGAAGCCCACGTCAAATCATAACTGTGAGTTATATGATTAACCCCGTCCTTGGCTACCTGAACATGTCCGTCGCCGAAATCAACCTGCTTCAAACGGTAAGACGGACTCTTTTTAGCTGGAAAGCTCGGGGCTTTCGGTGGAGAAAAGGTTTCGGTCATACTGTCCCCTGTAATGTTCCGCCCGGACGCTGCTCTTGCTGAATGATTTCAACAATCTTGGCCCTTGCTGCTGTTGCGAAAGCCATCCCCGCCGAAGCAGCCGTCTCAGGGTTTTTTGCCGCCGCACCGTCAACTTTTACGTTGAATATAAACTCCTGCTTCGCTTGCGTTCCCCCGCCAGCGACGTTTGATACAACCGTGCCTTGGGTCGAGGGGATGAAGGTTTCCCTGCCTTTTTCGCCGACGGTATAAGCGTGGTCGGGATATACGGTGCCTCCAGATGCCATGCCTCCGCCCGCGCCAAGAAACGAAGAAAAAATTGTGCCGATAGCGCTAAAAGCGGTGCCGGACATCTTTTCGCTCGCGCCCTTCATAATCGGATTAATAATAACATTCAAAATAGATTTTGCAGCAAGCTCTTCGAGTATGGTTAGATACGCAGTACGGAAAGCTTCCGCCGCGCTCGTGCCTCGCACAAACGAGGAGGCCAGAGTGTTAGAAAGCTTTTTCGTAAGAGCATCCCTCGCTTGGGCATACTTTGCCTCTTCTTTGACGCGGGCCTTTATACGCGCTTTCGTCAACGCCTCCGCCGCCGCGCCGGCTTCGATCCATTTTACGTATTTAATCTGCTCGTCGGTGCTTAATTGCTTGAGGTAAGGTTCTGCGCGGAGCAACGCGGCGTGTTGAGCGGCCTGAACGGTGGTTTTCTTCCCCAGCTCCGCCGCGAGGCGCATCTTAGAAAGCTGTCTGTCTAGCGAGGTCGTGGCCTCGTCATGCTTCTTTTTCTTACGGGCAAGATCGGCCAAGGTCTTCTTCCTTACCTTCGCCGCCTCCTCGGCTGCCTTTTTATTGGCGGCGTGTACCTGCTCTAAGGTTCTTGTGTCCCCAGTGGAAAAGGAGGGTTGGAAGGTAGGTCCACTAACCTCTTTCGCCACCCCGGTTACCGAGGAAATACTCTTTCGACCAAGAGAGGCGCTACCGGAAACAAGTTCAGCCCTCTCCTCCTTTAGCCTCTTAAGCTTCTTTTCAAGCCCTACCAAGGCGAGATCATTAACCATCCCCTGCCCGAAAATAGCATCCCCATTAGTTCTCTTGTGGGTAATAGTTGTTGAAACCTCCCCGATCGTACGGTTTAGGTCTTTCAACTTCTCGGCGTCCGAGAAAAAAGCACGCGTTAACGCTACCACCGCCTCGGTGTTATGGAAGAACCCTCGCACCCATGCAGAGTCCGACAAAGATACTTTAAGATCGTCCCATGAGTTACCGAGCGCGTCAAAAGAAGCAGAAAGAGGGGTGACACCTTTCTCTCTCGCCCCCTTCATTGCTTTCGTTAGCTCTTCGAGAAGAATAGCTTGTGCTTTCGTAGCTTCCCCCGCCTTCTCGAAAGCCTTTATCTGTTTGTATTGCTCGTTATTGAGAATACCATAGTCTTTATTTAATTTATTAGCGAAGGTGCTTACCTCCTTGAAACCATTTGCGAGTTCAGACATGGCTTCGGGAAGGTCACTACCTGTTACTTGAGCGTAATCGCCGGCTAGGGTGATTAACTTCGAGTACATGTCGCGCCCGATTTGGCGGGTTTGCACCATCTTCGTAACGGATTCTATGGCGGCTTTACGTGAAACACTCGATAACTTCGAGGTGGATTCGATAAGAAGGTTGATCTCTTTTCTATTAAGCATCCCTGCGCGCCCTGACGCAGCCAGTCTAATCTCAAAAGAGCGTATAACCTTATCGGCGTTCGCCGCTCCCTTGACAATCGCGCCTAAAGTAAACGCCACACCTCCCAACGCGGCGAGTGTCAATCTGGCTGGACTAATCAAGGCCCGTAGAGTGTTACCTAAACCCCCCCACGCCTGTGTAACCTGCCCCCCTTGTTGCATGAGAATGGTAAAGGGGGAGATACCGGTAGCTAACGAAGCCGCGACGTCATTCACTGTATATTGAATGGTGAGGAGCTGCATACGCGTTAATTTAGTTGTTTTACCGTACTGCTCCATGCTGCGGCGGCTGCGCTGGAGGGCGGGTGACAATTTATTGTTGTGTTTGTCGGCTAATAAACCAAGATAACGAGAGTATTCTTTGGCGGATATTTTTCCGCGCTCGAAGGCTCCCCGAAGGGTCTTCTGTCCGCGCTCTAAGGCTACCTGCGCTTTCACCGCAGGGTCCAGATTAGACGTAAGCCTCGCGAGGCCCCGGCTCATACCCACCACGCTATCCTGCGTTCTTTCGGTACTATTATCGACTTTCTGCGATGCCTTGGCAAACTCCTCGTTTGCCTTCGTCATCCTCTTCACTCCGGCGGTATAACCCTTATCATCCATCCCAGCGGAGACCCGTAATTCAGCTAAGTTAATCTTATCCGCCATTTTACCCTCCCGATCCTTTATTTATGACATCCAAGCACACGCTATCAAGCCTACGCATAACATAGCAAAAAACCTCAAAATCTCCACCTGTTATTTTATAACGGGTAGAGTAACAATCATAAGCATTAAAGGGGATGGGGCCCGCGCCTCCCATCGGTAGAGAGGGGCGGTCACACGCAAGGTCAGCCAGCGCCTTACGATAGAAAACGGCCCAACTAGGCCAGAAGGCGTCTTCGGGACGTTTTTTACGGGTAATATGGTGGGAGGCCGTAGGGTCCTCAGCCGTAATCTTATCTAACCATTTGTCGGTCGGCGCTTCCGTTAATTCCCAGCGGAGCGCCGCAGTTAGTTTTTTGCGACTTCTTCCACCTGCTCGAACGCAAGCTCGGAGGCTTTCAGAGAAGCGGACTCGATCGCATCGCACAACTTTCTAAAATCAGGGTCGCACAGCACTTCCCTCGCTAACTCTTTTGTATATTCTCTATCAAAACCCTTCCAATCAAGGAGGATATGCTCCGCAATAAGTTTCCCCCGCAATCTAGCAAGTTCTTCATCACTAAGATCGTCCGAAGCCCCAGATGCGATAAGTTTCTGCCCCTCCGTCATCCGCGCCTTTTGATAATCTGAATTATCAAAGGGGCGTACCCGTAGTTTTACACCGGGGATGTCAACTGAATCTTCCCAAACCCCGTCCTTTTCCTTAACAGGGTCGATCTTCACCGAAGCAAGCTTTAAAACCATATTCTAATCCTCGTAGTATTCAAAACGGTCGAATTGGATGTGGGCCACCGTGGTAGAATCATACGAGGCCGAAAACTCAAGTGGTATCATAACGTCTTGGTTTTGTCCACCTGCGGAGGGGGCTCCCGAGGTAAACGTCACCCTAGGAATCGTGGTAACAAAAGCTTGGTTATCCTTGGCCGCGATAGAACTAATGTTTGTAGCCGTTCCCGCAAGCAACTTCTCCAACAGGGTATTCGAGCCGAAATAGGTTTCAATCGACCCCGTCACCGCGCACATCCCCGCACCGATATCAACAGAACCAACCGTTCCAATAGCACCGTTCATGCGCACGTTATTGTTAACCGTTACTTTTAGGGACTTAACATAATTTGGTGTCACCACTGCGGAGCCGTTCTCTGAAATCCGCCCGACATTCGCATTTGCTGACATAACAACATTCGTATCCGCATCATCTGGCTCGGTATCTAACGAGGTTGTAGTTTGTTCGCCGCTTAAACCGCTAAAGGCGAAGGAGCCTGTAATGACCGCGTCCGTTTCGTAACTTAAATCCATTTGCCCCGCAACAAGGCCACGTTGGATAATGTACGTCGGTGTTGTTTGACCCATAAACCCACGTTCGAAGGTCATCGAACTACGGGTAGTGCCGTTTCGAATCATATCGCCGAAGAATACCCTTATCGTCTTAGCAGCGCCCACGTCGGCGGTCCAGCCGGTAGGAAGGTTGTCAAGAGTAAGCGCCGAGGATGTAATAGACGTAATTCGCGCCCAACTATTTAGCGCGCCGGTCGCAAAACTGTCCCCAGCGGCGGTGCCGCCAATCTTCACCCATTTACCAACGGCAAGTCCAGTAATCGTTGTAAAGTCGAGCGCCGTAGAACCTAGTCCGGTAGCTTCGGCGGTAATATCCCCCGCCGCGCCCTCAAAACCGACAACTTTCATTCGTGCATCTGCGGCCACTGAAGTTTCATCAACGAGTCCTTGCGACACAAATGCCGGAACCGTTGCACTTCCAGTGGTGCACATGAATGTACCATTGTTTCCCGCGTTTGTGAATCCTGAGTTACGCACCAACTCATTAGCAACGAAAGGTGTGCCGGTATCGACCGTGATGACACCTCCGCTTGAGGCCACCTCAGTGATTACATCGTCCGTTACCCCATCGTTATCTCGTGAGTTTGTTTCGCCCCATGCGCTATATAATGCCGAAGCCATCGCAATACTTATAGGAGCATCTGCAACGGGGTAAGACAATTCAAAATTAACACCTCCCGCGTTCTCATCGCTCGTTTTAATAGGGTCCGCATTCATGCGATCATCCCGAATCTCAGCCGAGTTCGTAAACTGAGGCTCGTATTTCATAGTTTCCCCAGTTGTGCGCATTGTGCGCATGCGGGGGGTTGTAGGCGTGGTGCCGAAGGTTACTTCCTTGAGCACCGTAAGGCGCAATCTGTTACTATCTGACATATCTATCTCCCGTTAAGTGTCTAATACCCAATCAACCGACATACTTAAACGCCAGTAATTCCCGTTCTCATCGCCCGGTTCACCAAGACCCACCGAAGCCTCTTGAAAAGTAAGCTTCCCAGATAGAAGCTGTTGGTCTCTTAAAAGCTCTATCAAAGATTCTGCGTACGTTCGTGCGCCTAAACTGCCCTCACCTGACGGTATCATAATATGAAACCATAGCAAACCGTTTTCACGCCATAAGTTATTATCGGGGGACCCTATCGAAGCTCTTCCGTAGCTATTTCCTGAAATCTCGACATAAATAAAATCCGAAGGATCGTCGGCTATCGGCTCGTTGGTGTTTTCGTAAACCAACGGAGTATCACTCCAATTAGCATCTAGGAAACTCTTTATCGCTGAATAAACTACCCCTGTTGACATCTACTTCACCCATATGCGTAGCGCGGGGTATCTCATAACCTCCCCCGAAGAACGCCCTGTTTGGTTTGTCTTTTTCTGGCCTTTGCGTAGCACGTACCCGCCGTTGAGGGTTACGAAAATAACTTTAGTACCTAGTAATTTAGCCCCAAAATGTCTTTTTAATGCCTTCGCGCAATCGTGGTACATCCCACGAGGCACCATGAAACCTTTCGCTCCGATTTGGGCTTTACGTGCGTAGGGCATATCGTTGGTGATAACCATGCTATTATATTTATTCGCGTCCTCTATAGGTATTTCCTTCCCGCCGGACATGATGAAGTATTTATCTTTGAAATGCCCGCCGCGTCCCGGCCCCGTTACGGACCAGCGACCTTTAAGAAACCCTATGGCAAACTCCGCCACCTCATTAAGCCAATTAAACCGGTATAAAATAGGACCGGGAAGGTGTACCTGCTCCTCTGAAACGCCCTCACGCCCATTAACAAACCTATCGTAGCGTTCATTCCCCTCACCTGTGCGAATGACCTCCCTCAAGGATTCTTTGGCCACCGTTGCAAGTCTTCCCCGCGCAGCCGGCCCCGTCAACTCGCCCATTATGACATCAATTTGCCGCTTTAGGTTTTTAGCAATAGCCATTAACCCCTCACGAATATATTATAGCGGACAACGTCATCGGCAACCGAAACCTCTTCTACGTGCTGAATGGTGTAAGTTTTGCTGAAAATAACAACTTTATCCCCCTTACGTATCGGAACTGGCCATGCAGCATTGTCGAGTTCCGTTGTACCAAACACCACCTCACGTGTACTTTGGGATAATTCACCCACAAGAACATTAGGAGATGCGGTTCTAAGGTAGCCCTTCAAGGTTAAATTGCTCGTCCCGCTCCGTTTAAGGACCATCGTAGTACCGCGTTTATCAAGTACCCGCTTATAATTAGAATCTATTGTCATGTGAACGACCTCTTTTTATAAGCCTCCAGCAACAAATCAACGTCTGCGGGGACGCCATCATCGACCGCGCCAACCCAATATTCTTCACGAGACACTCCGTCTATGTTAAGGGAGCGTAACATGGGGTCCCGGCCACGAGCGTAATACTTTTGTTTGACCATTTGGGTACATGCCTCAGTAAGATCGGCGGGGATAGTCTCGTAACCTCCAACGTAGGTCACTGCAATCTTCTCGCCACTCCAATTCGTCCTCTCCGCACTTGAATTCAAGCGGTATAGAAGACCGGAGGGGGCATCGTACTCGTACTCCTCATCTATCGTATCGTTATCTATATAAACAGACGCGACCGAAACAATCGGGGTGCGGGAAAGAGGGAGCTGAAACAACGCCCTTGTCGTAAAACGAAGATCGAAACGGAAGGTATCCACAACTGTTTCCGCGAGAAATACGCGGTTGCATATGTTGGCTATCTTCAAACTTTCCGAAGCAATGTAGCTAGTTAAAATTGCGTCACTATCCGTATCAGATATGCCAAGCTCTGCCTTGACCTTCGCAAGGGTGGAAAGGTCAAAAGACGAGGCCGCTTCCGTTACGGTTGTTATTTTTTCCATCTTCCTCCCGGCCTCCGTTCATAAAAGTTAAGATACCGTCATACTAATAGGGCGGCGGCGTTTAAGCTACCGCCCTAGAAGGGGTATTAAAAAACTAAGCCTTATTGGGGAGGATTAGCGGTAGGTTTGTTTCCCGGATGACCGAGGATAGCCAACGCTGACACAAAGATGTTACCAGAATTGTTACCGGTTGGAGTGATAGTCATACGGAGATATCTCTTAATGCCAATATAACCAAGCTTACGGGTTTCGTTATCGTCACCGAAAGCATAACCAGCAAGAGCCAGCGTACCAACAAGATCAGTTGTCGCAGGTGCCGCCGTATCGCTGAGCGCCGAATCATCGCCATGTTCCAGCGTCACGGCAAAGGTGGCATCGGTGTCCGTATTGGTACCAATGTTAATCGCCAGCATAACACTGTCGTAATCCCGCAAGTCGATGATAGACGAAACAATCGCCGTGTTATCTGTGCGAGCCGCAACCGGAGCAATCAACTGCACCGTGTGGAGGTTATTCATAATATCGCGCATAGCATATTCCCTTCTACGTTAAAGAGGGGAGGGGATGTATTCCCTCCCGAAAAATTAAAGCCCCTTACGTTGAGAACTTAAGAAACTTAAGAGCCTCAAACTGGAGTACCGCTCCACCGACACGACGCGTCGTATAGAACTTGACGTAAGGTTTGGTTGTAAGATTATCGCGGATAACACGTAAACCCTGACGATCAACAATCGTATAGGCTTGACGGAAATCCCCAAGCGCGAGAGAAAGCGAACCGTCTGCCAACTCTGCCATATCTTCCATCAAAGCAATCGGATAACCCAATAACGTCTGGGGGACACCAAGGGCAATACTAGGCTGCCATAGATATATGCCCTCACTCGTTTTGATTTTACGCAACTTAGTTACCACTGATCGACGGGTAGCAAAAGTTGCGTTGTTCAAATATCCCGGCTTGAAGGCCGCTTCAAGATCGAAGAGAATGTCGGCGGGATTAGACGCTGCAAAATCTCCAGCCGCGCCAGTGGCAACATGCTCTAATTGGCCCCACGTACGTGTCGCATCCGCAGTAGCCGCTGTCGTATAAGAAGCGAACCCACGAGGTTGACCAACACCGTTACCCGTAACAAACGCAGCGTTTTCAACGCGGGTAAACTTGTCCGCTACTTTCATAGACAACCACGCTTCCATGTCCCGCGAAGAGTCATCTAAAAGCTGTTGAGTAGCGATAGGTTGAGCAAACATTTCATGGACCGGAACGCGCCATTTAGCCAACTCCGGCGTATCGGTGTTAGCACGTGTTCCTGTTTCAGAAACCCACCCACCACTCGATGCTTCATCGGTATCACGTAAGCCTTCGATGGCATCCGTATTAATTGTCTCGGTAGAAACAAGTGGACGGATAATACTCGTTTCAAAGATACGGGTAATAGTTCTCGCCGACACTGCCGCAGGAACCACATACCCTCCGTCGGTGTCCACACCAACAGAGAGAGCTTTGCGCTCTTCGTCGGTCGCGAGAGAAGACTCACCCTTACGGAGAACAGTACCAAAAGCTTTGGTATAGGCTTTATACTCGTCTTCCGTAACGTCAGCCTCCCGCTTGAACTTTTCAGACTGAATGCGATGACCATTAAAGGTCTTAACCTCTTTCGCAAGGTCTTCGGATTTCACTGTACCGCTAAGTTCGCTACGATTAAGACGCTTCTCGATATCGTCCGAACGCTGCTCTGCGGAGGTTTTCGCGTCTTCAAGCGCGGTAAGAGCTTTATCAATTTTCTCAACTTTTTCTTTGGTGAGAACGTCCTCTTTACCTTCTTTAACTTCTTTAAGTGCTTCATCGTTAGTCTTCTTAAACACCTCGAAAGCAGTAGCTAGATCAGCAACTACCTCTTTAATTTCGATTTTTTTAGGTTCTGGCATGTTAAGTCCCTCCTGCGGACATTGTGTTAATCAAACGACGAATCTCATTCGTCAATTCTGTCTGACCGCCGCCGGCGTCCCGCAGGGGCTTATCAGTTTTGAAACCCGAAGATAAAATACCTTTGGCTTCTTCGCGAGAGAAACCTGCATCCCGCAGAGCTTTCTCAGCGTCTCGTTTAGAAGGCTCGGATTTCACACTCGAAACCCTAGCTTCTAGGTTCGCGGGGAATGTTACCAGAGAAACCTCCATTAAGTCAATCGCTGTAAGTTTTCGCTTAGGACCGTCAGGCTTTACACAGGCTTCGTACTTTTTGACACGGTACCCTATCGACATCCCAGTGATGGCTTTGTCTTTAAGCAGCGTGTACGTGTCGATCCCTCGCTGTGTTTTTGACAACTTACCTTCCACTAAAAGTCCCTTGCCATCCTCGGAAAGAGACACCCATACTCCGATAGGCATATTGTCCTCTGCGCCCATCCCCCAACCGCCGTGATTAAGGAGCAGGGAAGGCGCTGTTCCACTCTTTAGGGCCTCGCCTAAGGTCTCGGTAAAAGCGCCGGGCATAATCATGTCCCCGTAGGAATCTATATTATTAAACACCGCGCCATAACCTTTAAAGGTCATCTCTTCCGTGTTCTCGGCGGTCTTAACGTCTCGTAGTGAAAAGGAGGTATATTCCATAGACATAAGCTATTCCTTCGGGTCAATAGGTTCGGGTGGGGGTTTAGCGCCTTCTTCGGCGGGGAGAGGATTACCTACCACCATATTCATAGGCGACAGTGGCTCGTCTAAGCCATCAATCGGGTTAAGCTCTTCGAAACGCCGAGCCTCATTACGCATTAGCCAGCCGGCGTTGATGCCACTCCTGTAGTATTCGGCTCTATCCTTCGCCGCTCCGCGTAAAAGTTCAGCATCTAAGAACTTAGCATAAATCCCCCGCTTACGGTCTTCCTTCGATATCAACGCAAACTTTATGGAAGCCTCTAGTCTTCGATGCAGCGGACGGGAGGTATGAACGGAATGGGCTAAAAACATTTGTTCGGCACTAGCATATGTCGCGTTGTTTTCGCTATGTCCCGCCATGATAGGCAACACGCCAAATGCGCGGCATATTTCTTCGACTTGAAACTTCCTTCCCTCAAGCTGTTGTGCATCGACACTTTTCATAGCCAAGGAAGTAAACTTCGCCGCCCTATCAAGCAGCATGGGCTTGCCGGAGTTGTCTATTCCCGTGAACTCACTATCCAAGTACTCACGGAGCTGTTTTGCTTGACTGTCTTTTAAAATCCCTTCGACCGAATAAACACCAGAAGGGCGCAGCCCATTTTTTTGAAGCCTCGCTTGGCTGTGCTCCATGGCCATAGCTAACCCTACGGCCTCTCTAGCGAGCGCCACCGCCTCCAACCCCATCCAACCATTCATAGTTGGGCCTCTTACGTGCCAAATAGCCTCTTGGGGGAATACGACAGTGGTACCGTCTTCTTTAGAGAGGGTGTATACGAGGGATAAATCTTGGTTCTGCTCAACTGATATTTTGTTAGTCATCAAGGGAACAAGCTCTACTATCCTCCCTCGTACACGGTTTATGAATACGAAGGCGTTCCCGTTAAGAATAAGGCTAAAAGATAGCCACTCTCGGAATTGTAAAGTATCTTGGAAGGCATTGGGGGCCACGTCGAATAAATCATATAACTCGTGGTCAACCGCAGGTTCCCTATTATTGGTACCTTTTTTCTGAAATATGCGAAGAGGAATCGTCGAAAGCGTATCTGATAAAATCTTAACACAGCGAAATACGGCAGCTACTTCTAGGGCAGAAACAGTTGTAACCTTCGCCCCGGAACGCACTTCACGCCCCCCGTACAAATCACGCATTATATCGTCAATCGAAGCCTTCCGTGAGAAAGGCCAAAAGTTTTTAAAACGTAACATTACGAAGCACTCTCCCAGAATGACTTTTCCACTACCTCACCCCTGTCGGCGTTCCCAACGGCCATCGCACCCGCCACTATGCCGTCTATCCTACCAGTTGACTTACGTTTAGTAAATATTCGATTTCCCTTGGCATCCGCTTCGAGTACCGCAGAGGCGCTATTATACGTTAGCACAGGATTCCTCTTTACGCGAAGGAGCCCTTTCGCCACTTTCTCCTCGAGCTGATCTATTGATCGAGGCATCCATAACCTGCTTTCCTGAGAACGATAGTACCCTTGCCCATGGGGTACAAGCTCTATCTCTATGCCCTCGTTTGCCATATCCCTCTCAAAGTATTTAATACGGTAAGGATCAAAAGCTATACTTTCTATGTTAAACCTTCCCGCCAATTCGCCAAGAAAAGCAGCAACAAAACTATAATCCACCGCTCGACCGGGAGTAGCTACAAGCCAACCCTCCTTCACCCATTGGTCATACGGGACTTGGTCCTTGCGTGTTCTTTCAAGCAGGGTGTCTTCGGGTGTCCAGAAGAAAGACAGTAAATCGACCTGCCCGTCTTCTCCCGGGAAGGCTAGAACTAAGGAAGTTAAATCTTTAGTACCGGATAAATCTAAAGCGGCGACACAAGACCTCCCGTCGAGCTCCCTATCGTCGAAATCCTCTTCGCAAGCCCGCCATATATCTTGACCTATCCACGGGTTCGCCGCGTCTACCCACTGGCAAAAGTTAAAGCGACGGACTTCACTCTCGTTGGAAGGCATCCCCTTCGCCTCACGTACGCGCTCAATAATATACTTCTCCGTTATCGACACTCCGAGATTAGGATTAGCTTTGATCCAACAACTTTTATCCTCGAAAGGATCGTCGTCTTCGTCCATCGCGCATACGTAGCCAAACCAACTGTCATCCTCCTTAACGCCTTCGACAACTTGGGTAGAATATAAGTGGTGCCTCCAACAAACGCTTTGCCGATCGTGGCCACTATTCGTAATCTCTAATATAAGCGCCTGTTTTCTCCCCTTCGTACCCGCCCGCATCTTATTAACCACCACGTCCGTAGGATGCTCATGCACCTCATCAATCGCGGCGTAGTGGACACGCTTTCCGTCAAGCCCCCTCCCTTCGGAAGAAACAGGACGGAAATACGAACCCGAAGCAAGATGCGCGAGATTAAAAACCTCACGCTCACCTGATTTCTGTAAACGCGAGGAAAGCTCATGGGAAGCGTCGGTCATAAACACCGCATCACGGAATAAGATACGGGCTTGATCCCTCGTGACCGCCGCCGCGTAGCATTCCGCCCCCTTCTCACCGTCCGCAGTGAGCATATATAACCCGCAGCCTCCCGCCATAGGACTCTTACCGTTACCCTTCCCGATCTCAACGTACGCTGTCCGAAACCTACGAACGCCGTCTTCGGTTTTCCACCCAAACATAGAGCCAGTAACGAAGACCTGCCAAGGCTCCAATATAAAGGGGGTAGGGGGATCGCTTTCGGGCAGGATCAAAAGGTCCTTGTGAAACCCAATAACCCTCTGATAGGCGGCTATGTCCCATACCAACCCCCGCTTATGCCCGTCCTTTAAATCTTTAAGATGACGTGCGCATGCCGCACGGACGTAAGGCCCCGCTACGATCTTCTTCTTCACAACATCCTTGGCGTATTGGGTCGCGGGATCAGCCGAAGTACTTGTCGAGAGGGTCTTTTTTCTTTTTACCACTACCATTCACTTTCAATCTTGACCGAGCTGAGGGGGTTAAACCAAAATCTTGAAGGTAAGATTGGAACTGCTTCTCCGCCGTACTGAGCATACCGACTTCGGGGCGTCCCTTAACGCAAATGCTCCCCGTCTGTGTAACCGATTCCACCGTGCGCCCTTGCTCCTCGATGACCTCTTGGCATTCGATAATCGTTACGTAAATCTCGCACATCCTACCGAGGGCATATCCGTCCCCCACCGTTAAAACTCCCATGTCATCTAAAAGCTTTGCTAAAAGCTTCCACTCCTTCTTCGCCCGATCCGAAAGGTCCCTCGGTACCTTAGGGATTCCCGACGTAACTTCCGGTTCATCTTCGTTTAACGGCCTACGTCCGGGGTTCCCTTTGATGACCTTTAAATGCGTAGGGTGGGGTTTGCGTCCTGCTGCCATTTTAGCCTCCTTTTTTAGCCTACCTTTTCAACCTATCATTTTGGTAGGGCGTTTAATCCTACCTTTTGGTGGGACATTTTACCCTACCATTAAGCGCTATCAAAT
>Ga0190314_1000069_pt1 | contig 44553 bp, 45 predicted proteins | sample 4870071112_MG_FD_165055 | JGI IMG/M metagenome (GOLD analysis project Ga0190314, IMG submission 165055) | Hydrothermal vent sediment bacterial communities from Southern Trench, Guaymas Basin, Mexico - 4870-07-11-12_MG | ecosystem: Environmental > Aquatic > Marine > Hydrothermal vents > Sediment ...
CACCGAAAATAGGATGATAACGAGGTTTAAGCGTTTGGCTGATTACGGAAAGCCTATTGTAGTCACAGGATGTTTACCAAGGATGAACTTTGATAGGTTTAAGAGGGAGTGCACTGGATTCGCAGCCGCTATGGATCCGTCTACAATTGATAGGATAGGGGAAGTGATCAGAAGGGTGCTATCAGGTGAAAGGGAGATAGTTGTCTTCGGAGACAAGTGGAGGTTTGATCTGCCTTGCCAAGACTTGCATCCGGTAATCCATATAGTCCCAATTAGTAATGGTTGCCTAGGTAATTGTGCATTTTGTGGAGTGAAGAACGTGAGGGGAAAACTTCAATCAGTTGAACCAGAGCTCATAATTTCAGATATAAAAAGAGCGTTGGTAGCTGGGAAGAAGGAGATATGGTTGACTTCGCAGGATAATGGAGTTTATGGCTGGGACATAGGAACAGATCTAAATGAGTTATTAGAAATGATAGTTAAGATAGATGCAAAATTCAGACTGAGAATAGGAATGATGAACCCTCATGGAGCGAAGTCTCTTTTACCAGATATCCTTGAGTATTATTCTGATCCTAGAATATACAGTTTTGCCCACATACCTGTCCAGAGTGGGAGTGATAGGGTTCTGAGAGCGATGAAGAGACAGCATACAGTCAAGGACTTTATTGATGTCGTGAATGAGCTGAGGGAGATAGATGATATGGCGATTTCAACTGACGTAATTGTAGGATTCCCAGGAGAAACTGAGGAGGATTTCGGGATGACAGTTAGTCTTATAGAAGAGACAAGGCCTGATATTGTGAATATTTCAAAGTTTTACCCAAGACCAAATACAGAGGCAGCGAAGATGAAAAAGGTTAAAACACAGGTGATCTCTGACAGAACGAGGAGGCTGGCCAAGCTTGTAGATGAGATATCTTTAGAAAGAAACAAACGCATGGTAGGAAGGGAGTTCGAGGCTTTGGTAAGTGATAGAGGAAGAAGAGCAAATTTGATTGCTAGAGCTCCAAATTACAAGCAGGTCATAGTTAGCGGGGTTGAGCTTGGTGACTTCTGCACGGTTAGAGTAGTATCTGCTAGCAAGCATTCCCTTTTTGGTGAGGTAAAGTAAACGTTTTTAACATCTAGACTCATAACATAATTATGAATGTATCGTCCATCATGAAGGAATCTATTGAAACCTATGAGGAAATGGTAGAGTTAGTTATCCCGCTTGGCCTTTTGGTCTTGCTTGTTTCTAGTTTTCTGATGCTCGGTGCTACGTATATTAGCGCAGGTGCCGGTTTTGTTAGATACCAGGACATTGTGACTATGAATCCAATTAGTATAATCTTGTTCATTGCCATTTCCCTTGTCGGCTTGTTTGCATTTTCCTTCCTTTCAGTCGGCGTTACTGCATTAGTCAAGTTTAAGAGAACCATGGACGAGCTATCATTTTTCAAACTAGCTAATAGAGCTTTGAAGTACTCGTTGAGGGTGTTTGTGGCTTGGTTTTCTCTTAGTGCGGTTTCATTCGTAATAGGATACGTTTTCAAGTCGTTTGAGGTTCCTGATATATTATTAGCTCTCGTCCTTGTCCTGCTTTGGTGGGGGGTGATATTTCTTCCTCAGACCATTGTTTTGGATGACTCTAGGCTGTTAGAGGGGATAGCGTCTAGCATAAGGTACTCGTTGAAGAATCCAGTTCAACTTTTGGTTTATTATTTCATTGGTTTTGTGATGATATTCTCTCTTACTGTTCTTGAGGTCCTCTTGGAGGCTATTCCAGCCTTTTACTGGATTGCTCCATTCATATCTTCTTTGTTCCTTTTCCTCTTCGTTGTCCCATTCCTTGAAATAATCAAATGCCAGTATTACATATCCACAAAGTATAAGATAACCAAGGCAGGATTGACATGAAGTTTATTGTTGTAACTGGGGGGGTTTTCTCTGCTCTGGGAAAAGGAATAGTGACGTCTAGTGTTGGCAAGCTTCTCCAGGCAAGAGGGTTTAATGTTGTGCCAGTGAAGTTTGATGGATATCTAAACGTTGACGCTGGGACAATGAATCCATTCAGACATGGAGAAGTATTTGTTCTTGATGATGGGACAGAGTGTGATATGGATCTTGGGAATTATGAAAGGTTTCTTGGCTCAAACCTTAATTGGTGGAATAATCCCACCGGAGGGAAGATATTTTCCAGAGTTCTAGAAAAGGAAAGGAAGGGAGAGTATCTAGGTAGAGACGTCCAGTTTATACCTCATGTAACGGATGAGATAAAGGCTTGGATAAGGAAGGTAGGAAATGATGGTAGGGCAGATATTGTGCTTGTGGAAGTTGGAGGAACTGTTGGAGATATAGAGAATAGCTATTTCATTGAGGCTATGAGACAGCTGAAGATGGAAGCTAGAAAAGACCTGATCTTTATTCACTTAACCTATGTCCCTAAGCCACCAAGTGTTGGAGAGCAGAAAACAAAACCAACTCAGCATTCAGTTAGGCAGTTGCTTGGTATGGGTATCTGGCCAGACTTTATAATTGCTAGGAGTGAAGACCCATTATCTGAGGATGCCAGAAGGAAAATAGCGTTGTACTGTAATGTTCCAGAGGAAAATGTTATATCAGATTACAACGTGGAAACGATATACGAAGTTCCCTTCCTACTTGAGGAGCAGGGCTTAGCCAGTAAGATTCTTGCCAAGTTGGGGCTACAGGACAATAAGCCGAAGTTAAACGAATGGAGTAGATTAGTACATAGTATAAAGAATCCAGATACCGAAGTGGAGATAGCTATAGTTGGAAAATACACAGCAGTCAGGGATGCGTACGCTAGCATTACAGAAGCATTGGTGCATTCTGGGGCATGGGAGAAGGCGAGGATTAAGGTCAGATGGGTAGAGGCAAGAGATTTTGATTCAGAGGGAATAGCAGAGGCTTTGTCTGGAGTAGACGGGATAGTGGTCCCAGGTGGGTTTGGTTCAAGTGGAGCAGAGGGAAAGATTAAAGCCATAAAATATGCAAGGGAGAATAAGATACCATTTTTAGGTTTGTGTTATGGGTTTCAATTAGCTGTGATAGAGTTCGCAAGAGATGTTTGCGGTATGGATAAAGCTAACTCCACAGAGATAGATCCGGAGACTCCCTATCCTGTTATTGATATAATGCCTGAGCAGAAGAAAATAGATAAGAAGGGTGGAACCATGCGACTTGGGGCGTATCCAGCCAAGCTAGCTCCAGGAAGCTTAGTTCAACGGTTGTATGGTAGTGAAATGGTTAGTGAGAGACATAGACATAGATATGAAGTGAATCCAGATTATATTGAAGTGCTAGAGAAACATGGGTTGGTGTTCTCTGGTAGATCCCCTGATGGGAAGCTAATGGAGTTTTTGGAACTTCCAGATCATCCATATTTTGTTGCAACTCAAGCTCATCCAGAGCTTAAGTCTAGGCTTGAAAAACCTGCACCTTTGTTCCTTGGATTGGTTAGAGCTAGTTTGGGGAGACTCTAGGTTTTGGCATGGAATTTTAAATAAGGAATATCATAACTTTTTGATGCGATTGATAATAGCTGAGAAGGACAAAGCAGCCAGGAGGATAGCTGAGATACTTGATAAAAAATTCAAAACCTTGAAAGAGGGCAGGGTAAATGTTTACGAGATAAACCTAAACGGGGAAGAAACATTTGTCATACCACTGGCTGGACACATAGTTGACGTTGATTTTGATAAGGATTTCTCTTCTTGGAAAGGCACAAATTTGTATGATATAATAGACTCTGGATTTGTTTATAAACCGAGCAGGAAAGACATTGCTCGGCTGTTAAAAGAGTATGGAAAGCTGGCTGATAGGGTAACAGTGGCGACAGACTTTGACAGGGAGGGAGAAGCCATAGGGAGAGAGGCAGTGAACATAATCAGAGAGGTAAATCCAAACATAATAGTGGACAGGGCTAGGTTCTCTGCAATAACAAAGGACGAGATAATAAACGCGTTCAAAGAGGAAAACCTTCATGAGCTTGACGAGAGTTTGGCTGACTCAGCTGATGCTAGGAGAGAAATAGATCTTTCATGGGGTGCAGTCTTGACGAGATTTATATCCCTTGCTTCTGGGATGCTTGGAAAGAATTTCCTCTCAGTAGGTAGGGTGCAAACCCCCACGTTAGCACTCATAGTTAACAGGGAAAGAGAGATACAAAAATTTATCCCAGAGAAATTTTGGGTAATTGAAGCGTTAGTTGAAAAGGAAAAACAGTTCAAAGCAACACACAAAGAAGAAAAATTCAAAGATAAGAAAAAGGCAGAGGAAGTGATTAGCAAGATTAACTCAGCTAGGGAAGGATTGGTACGCTCTGTGACAATGCGAAAAAGGAAGCAGTCTAGACCAATACCATTTAATACGAATGAATTCCTGAGGGCTGCAGCTTCTCTTGGTATATCTCCTTCAAGAGCAATGCAGATAGCAGAGAATCTCTACATGTCAGGTTATATCTCTTATCCTAGAACAGATAATACAGTTTATCCAAGTTCTATAAATCTAAAGGGGTTAGTCAAAAAATTCTTGAGATCAGATTTCAAGGAAGAAGCAGAGAAACTTTTGCAGGGGAAACTTGTGCCTAGCAAAGGAAAAACGAAAACAACGGATCATCCACCTATTCATCCTACAGATATTGCGAAGAAGTCAAAGCTAGATTCTCAGTCATGGAAGATATATGAGTTGGTGGTTAGAAGGTTTTTTGCCACTCTAGCTGAAGATGCTGAAATAGCTGGAACAAAGGTTGAGATAGATATAGAGGGAGAACCGTTCATAGCTAGAGGACAGACAATAGTGAAAAAAGGCTGGCTAGAATTTTACCCATATTCAAAGGTTAAGGAAGAGGAACTGCCAAAACTGAAGAAAGGGGATGTAGTTACAGTATTGTCTGTTGAAATGCTTGAGAAAGAGACTCAACCACCAAACAGGTACACTCCTGCTTCGTTGCTGAAGGAGATGGAAAAACTAGGGCTAGGTACAAAGTCAACGAGGCCAACGATTATACAGAAGCTTTTAGACAGGGGATACATCATAGGTAGAAAAAACTATCAGCCATCCAGCATAGCATTTAGAGTTATAGAAAGCCTGGAGAAACATGCTAGGCATATAACATTACCAGACATGACTGCATTACTAGAGAAAGAGATGGAAAGAATAGCAGAAGGCAAGAGAAAGAAGGATAAGGTTGTGAACGAGTCAAAGGAGCTACTTAGGAAGGAACTGAAGGCCTTAGAAGAGAACAAGGAGAGCATAGGCGAGGAGATAAAGAAAGGAGCAAGGGCGGATAGAATGAAGGCTAGACTGATAGGGAAGTGCAAATGTGGTGGAGATCTAGTTATCAGACGATCAAGGAAGACAGGGAAGAGATTTGTGGCTTGTACAAATTATCCAGAATGCAGAGAGATATATCCTCTTCCACAAAAAGGCAAGATAGTTCCTCTCGGCAAGAAATGCCCAAAATGTGGTGCGCCAATGATAAAAGTTATAACAAAGAGAGGGAGCTATGAAATGTGCTTGAATCCAGACTGCGAGACCAAGAAGGGGTGGAAGAATGCCAACAAAGGTTGAAATAGATCTGAGGAAAAGTATTCCTGAGAATGCAGCTCATTATTACGAAATGGCAAAAAAGGCAAAAAGGAAGATACCGAGATTGATAGAGGAGATAGAAAGGACAAAGCGGTTGATAGAAGAACAAGAGAAAGAATTGGAAAAGAAACCAAAGAAGAGGAGAGAAAAGGATTGGTACGAAAAGTTCCATTGGTTTTTCACATCTGATGGTTTTCTCGTGTTAGGTGGAAAGGATGCACGTTCAAATCAAAAATTAGTTAGAAATTATCTTGAGGATAGGGATTTGTTTTTCCATGCGGACATAAAAGGAGCGTCTGCGGTTATCCTAAAGTCTGGTGGTAAAACTATCAGCGACGAGGCAAAGAAGGAAGCAGCCAGGTTTGCATCTGCTTTTTCAAAGGCATTTTCCCTTGGGTTGAGAGCAGTGGATGTTTACTGTGTTAAGCCAGATCAAGTGAAACTGGCTGCCAAGTCAGGAGAGTTTCTGCCAAAGGGAGGTTTTGTAATTTTGGGCGAAAGGGAATGGTTTAAGGATGTCCCAGTGGAGATAGCTGTTTCATATGATAAGGAAAAGCAGAGGATAGTGTCTGGTCCAGCTGAGGCAATGAAGAGATACGGTAATTATATTCTTGTTGTCCCAGGTGAAAAGGACAAAGGAGACGTAGCCAAGGCAATAAAAAATAAGATAGACGAATGGTTTTCAGTTGATTCATCTATAGATGAGATACTGGCTGCACTCCCAGCTGGAAAGGCTAGACTAATCCTGCCCCAACAATCCTGAACCTTGCAATTCCTTCTTTTCTAAATGGATGTTTTACTAGCTTAGCAATCCTTGTATCTCCCTTTCTTGATAACTCTACCCTAACCTTTGCATTATAGCCCAATACCTCTTTAGCTAATGGCTCATATTTGCCTTTGAAATCTGAATAGATTTGATTTGTCACCAGCACGGCTGCGTTTTTTTCTCTAGCATGCCAAGCTAGCATGGCCAGCTGCCTTGCAAGTGTTTGGTTAACTGGAAACGGATCCAGTCTATCTAGCTCCAGTCTGTAATGGTATGTTATTGGATCAGCTACTATTAGTGAGAATTCCTTCCCGGCTATGCTATTTATCATTTCTCCTTGTTCCGCAAGGCTCTTGGGCTCTAGCAGGATTGTATTCTCAAGGACCTTGGAGAATGATTCTTCAGCAATTTGGGAAACCCTTTCAAAATGAAATGATCCCTCTGGATCAATGTAAGCTACTTTGCCACCTGCCTTTATCGCATTAACCGTAGCCTGAATAGCGATATTTGATTTTCCAACCCCAGGAGGCCCGTAGAATTCAGTTATGACTCCAGTGGGTATGCCACCGCCCAATAGGGAATCTACAGAACATCCAAGAGGAATAGCTCTTCTTCCTAAGATGGATTTTTCCATGCTAGTTTTCTAGTTTTGGTGTCTAATAAGTCTTTGCGTCCTAATAAGTTTTATATCCTTGTTCGGTAATAAGATTTTACTTAGGGTGGTGAGCATGTCAAAAAAAGAAATAATACTAAAGGTTGCAGAGGCCTTCAGATCAGACGCTGGAAGAGGGATAGTTAGACTGGATACAGAATCTAGGAGAGCCTTAGGCGTAATGTCTGGAGATATAGTAAAGATCACTGGGAAGAGGGAGACAGCAGCCATAGTTTGGCAGGCTCATCCACAAGACGAAGGATTGGGTATAATAAGAATGGATGGAATCCTCAGACAGAACGCAGACGTCAGCATTGGAGACAAGGTGAAGATAGAAAAATTTGAGCCACAGGAGGCAACTAAAGTAGTCCTTGCTCCTAGCCAACCGATAAGATTTTCTCCAGGATTTGAAGATTATGTTAGGAACAGAATTTTAGGGAGGCCGGTTGCAAAGGGTGATAGAGTCTTAATTGGCGTTTTTGGCCAATCCTTGATGCTAATGGTTGTTAATACAAAGCCAAGAGGGATTGTCCAAATAGGTGAAAAGACGATTATCCAGCTTAAAACAGAACCGGTTAAGGAGTTGGCAGGGGTTCCTCAAGTTACATACGAAGATATAGGTGGATTGAAGGAGGCCATTCAGAGAGTTAGAGAAATGATTGAGATACCGATGAAGCATCCGGAATTATTTGAGAAGCTAGGTATAGAGCCTCCTAAAGGAGTCCTGCTTTATGGCCCTCCAGGAACAGGAAAGACCCTTTTAGCCAAAGCAGTCGCCAATGAAACAGATGCGCATTTTATAGCTCTGAATGGACCTGAGATAATGAGTAAGTTCGTTGGAGAAGCAGAGGAGAGGCTTAGACAGATATTTAAGGAAGCCCAGGACAATGCTCCAGCAATAATATTCATAGATGAGATTGACGCTATAGCTCCAAAGAGAGAGGAAACAGTTGGAGAAGTTGAAAGAAGGGTAGTTGCTCAGCTTCTTGCCTTAATGGATGGTTTGCAGTCTAGAGGGCAAGTGGTTGTAATAGCCGCAACAAATAGACCAAATGCTCTTGATCCAGCATTAAGAAGGCCAGGGAGATTTGACAGGGAGATAGAGATAGGTGTTCCTGATAGGAATGGAAGGAAGGAGATTTTACAGATACATACAAGGAACATGCCAATAGAACCAGACTACAATAAGAAGCTAGTCATTGAGGAATTAAAGAAGCTAAAGCTTGATGACAAGGTGAAAAAGAAAGTAATAAAAGAAGTTGAGGGAGCTAAGAGAGGAGAGATTTCCAAAGCATTGAAGAAGCTTCCATCCAATATCAGAGAAGAACTACATAGAAAATTAGTTGACAAGCTATTGGAGGAGTTAGCGGACAAGACATATGGATTTGTTGGAGCTGACCTTGCTGCATTATGCAAGGAGGCTGCTATGAAGGCATTAAGAAGGATACTTCCGAAGATAGATCTTGAAAAGGAGGAGATTCCAAAGGAGATCCTTGAGTCTTTACATGTAACAAAGGATGATTTCCTAAATGCTCTACGCGAAATACAACCTTCTGCAATGAGGGAAGTGCTAGTGGAGGTTCCAAAGGTCAGGTGGTCAGACATTGGAGATCTGGACGAAGCTAAGCAAGAGCTTAAAGAGGCGGTGGAATGGCCATTGAAATATCCACAAATGTTTGATAGAATGGGAATAAGACCGCCAAGCGGCATACTCCTGTTTGGACCTCCTGGAACAGGAAAGACCCTGTTAGCCAAAGCAGTCGCCAATGAGTCCGGAGCCAATTTCATAGCTGTAAAAGGCCCAGAGCTGTTGAGCAAGTGGGTAGGTGAAAGTGAAAAGGGAGTCAGAGAAATATTTAGGAAAGCTAGGCAAGTAGCTCCATGTGTTATCTTTTTTGATGAGATAGATGCGATAGCTCCAAGAAGAGGAATGTATGAAGGGAGCCATGTCACAGAAAGCGTGGTTAATCAATTGCTAACTGAGATGGATGGTATTGAAGATACCAGAGGAGTTGTAGTTCTAGGAGCCACAAACAGACCTGACTTGATAGATCCAGGCCTTCTAAGACCAGGAAGGTTTGATAGATTAATCATGGTCCCTGCCCCAGACAAAAAGGGAAGGCTAGAGATATTCAAAGTGCATACAAGGAAGGTCCCGTTGGCAAAGGATGTTAGCTTAGAAAAACTAGCAAAGGAGACAGAGGGTTACTCTGGAGCAGACATTGAAGCATTGGTCAGAGAGGCTGTAATGACTGCATTGAGGGAAAACAAAGAAGCAAAGGAAGTGAAAATGAAACATTTCAAGAAAGCAATGGAAAAGGTTAGACCGAGCATAAAAGAGGATTATATGAAGAGATATCAGATGTTCCTTGAAGGCTACAGGAAGACGAAGGAAGATCTAGGATACTATGGCTGAGGTTTTTCAGGCTTCTTTAGAACCAAATATATTTTTCTTTTCTTTGGATTTTTTGGATTATCTATTGCAAACTCTCCTTCAAATCCCTGTGAAACGAATGCCTTTCCAACTGCAATCATGTCCTTTTCTGATTTTGGGTAAAACTGTATTACAGCAGATCCACCGGGTTTCAAAACACGGAAGAACTCCTTGGCTACTTTCTTTAAGTCTTTTCTTTCTATCCATTGCAATGCAGATATTGATAATATTCCGTCAAAGCTCTCATCTTCAAACGGTATGTCTCTCATGTCAGCTAGCTTGACGTTCAGCTTTTTCCTCTTCGCTTCTTCAATCATTTTTTTTGATAGGTCTATACCTACAGTTTCAAATCCTTTTTCAATTAACACTTCCATTGAGAATCCAGGACCACAACCAACGTCAAGAATCTTTGCATTCTTTTTCCAATCGGCTAGCTCCAATGCCCTTAGAGTTATTCTTTTTTGTATTGTTTTTATCGCATTAGATTGTGAGTATGCTTCAGCGTGCTTGTCAAAGTATTCATCTGCGGTGGTTTCCTCTTCTGGCCTCTTCTTTTTTACCTTCCACATTTCTATCCCTAGAACAATGTTAGTAGCATAAATCCAGGAATTGCAATACTGATCAGCCAGACCACTGGATTCCAGAGCATTACCTTACTTCCATCTAGAGGGGGAAATGGGAGTAGATTAAAGGATGCTAAGAACAGGTTCGTCCAAGCTCCATATACACCTATCAGTGCCAAGGTCTTTATTCCAGAAAAAACTAGGCCTAAAAATAGTATCCCCAATATTATGTTCACTGCTGGCCCTGCTATGCTGATTATGCCGTTTTCTCTTCTTGTTATTGGCCTGCCACCTATGTATACCGCTCCAGGCGCAGCGAACACGAATCTTCCACCACTCGCTAGTGCCATGCCTAGAGCTAGAATTAGCCCAGGGATCCAAGCCCTGTAAAAGGCGTGAAGGCCAAACATTCTAGCCACAGTCCTATGACCTAGCTCGTGGAATATAAATCCTAGTCCCAAAACAAAGAGGAGTATTGCAAAATCTCTGAAGAACCTATCTATTCCCAAGTATATAGAGTCTATTGAGAATGCCAAAGTAATGGTTATCCATGACACTACAAGATGAACAATCTCTGTCTTTTCCATGGCAAGAATTTTAGTGAAGTGATGTTTATATTAATAGCTTTCTTGCCACTGGTAGAAATCTTTAAATAAATCATTTTCTCCAAGCTAATTGGGGGAGAGGTATGGATGACCATGGTCAAGTATCTGCTGAGTTTTTGGTTTTAATGGCTGCAGTCTTAGCTTTGGCAACCCTTGTTGTAACCCACCTATACACAACAAGCAAGGATTTTACACGATCCAGCTTTGATTCTACAAACAAGGCAATAAAGACGATAAAGAAAATGAATGGAGGTAAATAGGGGGAGAGGATTATGGATGACAAAGGGCAAGTATCTGCTGAAATGCTTGTTCTAATGGCCGCTGTCCTGGCGGTAGCATGGCTAGTCCTTTCAAGCATGAGCAGTACAGCTAAATCAAGCACAGAGACAGTAAACAGGACGACTGGAAAGATCCTAGACAAGATAGAAAAAATGACTGGTTAAAATGAAGGCACAAACTAGCCTAGAATTCCTAGTGGTGCTTGCTGCCATGCTCTCTTTCCTAGCTGTCTGGGTAGGCATGGCAGCAAGCACAGGGTCAAGGATTTCTTCTAGCCTTGACTCTAGGGACGTTTCTCTGGCAGTGAAGACCTTGGCTAGTGACGCTGATTCCATTTGCCTAATGGCTGTTGGTTCTAGGATAGAAGTAGAATTGATATTTCCTGTTGAAACAGAGTTGGCTGCAAATGGGAATAACTTAGTCGCTAGCTGGGGGAACGAAAGTGTATCCTACCCAACGAGGTGTAAAGTATTTACAAGGAAGGTTGTATATGGCAATGAAAAATTCACTTTGGAGAGAGGGTTACTTGGCGTCTACATAACCTAATAGCCAAAGTAAAAATAGACATCCTCGGGCTTATCTCCAGAGAAATCTACTCTGCGTATGACAAATACATTTTTAGGATTTTCCCATTTCACTTTTGTCTCAATTCCGTTTCTAATTATTTTCATCTGAAGGTCTGGATTCGTGGCTTCTAGTATAATCCTTGCCTCTGATGTAGACAACCCCAAATCAAGTATTATCTCTGATATATCACTCCCTTGCTTGTATGCAACTGCTTTGTCTAGATTCACATTGTAAACTGGTCTAGCTAGAATCACTACAAGTATAAGTAATGATATTACTGCTTCAATTGTGAATGATGCCCTGCTACCCATTTTATACTTTAAGATAAATGATATTTCCATCTTCATCCATAACCACCCTGGTTACTGAGCCGTTTCCGCAAACGGTGCAATTTTTTGAATTCACAAATCCGAGCTTGGCTAGTCTTTCTCTGGATATCCTTTGGGGTATGACCACCATTCTATCCTTGGAGAAAATAGCGGCCCCTGTTAAATGGTTGTTTATTATCAAATCGGATCTCACAATAGACTCAGCCTGACTCCTTACCATTGACGCCGAGTTAGCGATTATAGTAGTATGGATCAAGAGTTGAGTCAGTCCAATTGAAATTATTATTATGGTTATTATCATCCATATCTGAGCGTCAATCATCCGTATACCTCCTATAGCTTGTGTTACCAATCCCAGTTGCCCAATCGTCTTTGGAAAGCAGTTCACCTACATTTATTTCTGTGGATTTGTAGCTTATCCTAGTAACTGGGAGAATTGCAGATACGAAAATGAACACAGCCACAAGGATGATTACAATCACAAAAAGGGTTTCAATGCTTACCTGTCCCCTCTTCCCTCTCATACCAGACACCTCCTTTTATGGTGAAGTTCGTTTCTCCAGTTAGGATTATCCCATAGTTGGATATATTTTCCGCAGGCCTGAGTATTGTCTTCCCGTTCACTATATCAATATTTATCTTTGCTACTCTTCCAGAAGCAAGATCCCCAACAAATATCTTAAATCCCCTACTCACCCAGTATTCAGTCCAACGCTTAGAATATTCCTTACATAACTCAGGTGATTTTTCACAATGCATGGCCATCTGGGAAAATGTCCTGTATATATCGTTTTGTAGGTTCAGCTGGGATTGTCTTTCTATTAATCCTAATTCAAGCTTTTTTGCATCTTCAACAAGCTTTGTTTCCACTACTAGCAACTGGACAAAGCACAGAACGAAGATCAAAACTAATATAAAACTGAATCCCTTCATCCTCTCCCCCATATTTTCTGGGCAAAAGCTTTATAAAAAGATTAGCTCAAAATTAACTAGCTTTTTGACTATTGATGAGGGATAAGGATGGGATCAGACGAACTTAGAAAGACAAGGGAAAAGATGGCAGAAGTTACATCCAGGATAAGAAGACTTAGATCCAAGGTTAGAGAACTTAAGCAAAAGAGAGACAAGGCAAATGAAAAGGTAAAAGAGCTAAAGGAGAAGAGAGACAAGGCAAATGCAGAGCTTAGAAAGCTAAAGGAAAAGCTTAGAGAGATTGACAAGAAGATAGAAGAAAAGAGACCAGAGGGATTAAGCAAGAGCCAGTTGAAGAGAAGGCTAGAGAGCTTGGATTGGAAGATCCAGACTAGCGTTCTCAAGCCAAAGGAAGAGGAAAGGATAGTCAGAGAGATAGAGAAGCTTGAATCCCAGTTAAAGGCATTTGATGAGATAGATGAATTGATTAAGGAGAAAAAGAAGATAATCGCCGAGATAGAAAGGATAAGAAAGGAGGCTCAGGCATTTCATGAAGCTTTGATGCATTACGCCAAGGAGAGTGAGTTTAACCATTCAGAGATGATGAAGCTTATTTCTCAATTAGAGAAATTAGAGCCGGAGATACAGGACGCAAAGAAGAAGCTTGCAGAGGCTAGAAAAAGAGCTGAGGTTGTGAAGGCTGAGGTAGAGAAGAGGAAGGCTCAGCTTGAGAAGGAGGCAAGGGAAAAGGAAAAGAAAGCTTATGTGGAGATGAAGAAAAAGGCAGAGGAGCTGTTGAAGGCTTTGCAGTTTGGGAAGAAGCTAACCACAGAGGAGTTGATGATAATTCAAACTTATTTGGATGAGGAGGGTGGAGAATGAAAACGTATTTGACTCTTTGGTTCTCAAGTGATGGAGCAAGCCCAACCGAGGTTGTGGGCGAGCTTAAGCAGATAGGTTTTAGGCCAGTGTCTGGTAACTATGACATGGAGTATGAGTGGGATAGAAAGCCTAGCGTTGATGATGTATTATATCTAGCTGACATGGTTAGAAAGAGACTTGAAGGAAAGGGAGTGTTATTCAAGCTGGAAACCCTGTAAGTATTTTAATTAGTTTTTGTTTAGTTAGAAAGGGGATAAAAATGGAAGCAGATGATCTTGCATTTAAGCTTGTGGAGTTGTATGTAAAAGAAGTATCTGCCACGCATGAAAAAAGGCAGATGGGACTTGATACAATATTGAATGCTTATTTCTATGCCTTGTTGAGGATAACAAGAAAGAGGGAAGAAATGCTGGCAATGAAGAGGGCGGTAGAGGCAGGAAAGGCAACACCCGAGTCTGTTCCGACTCCAAAGGGAACAGCAGAGGTCCCAGAAGAAGTAAAGGCTGAAAAGGAGTCAAAGATAGTAGGGGAAGGAGAGGATATAGAGTTTGAGTTCTAGCGTAGGAGCAAGGCGATTGCCAGTAGCACAATTGTTAGTCCCATCGCTATCAGCGCCATGTCCCTTGAATTGCCAAAGACCAGTGGGATTGGACCAATCATTACTACTCCACCGTATTCCACATTTGCATTTTGAATTAACCCGGCTAACAGTAGGATGAATATACCAATTAGTACAAATGCGATACCTATCAGCTCAAGCTTCATGTTTATCCCCTTGTGATTATCTTTATCACATCCCCGTTTTTTAGTATGTGTTCTTTTCCAATCTTTCTTTTCGTTTTGCAGTCTATTGCTCCTATGAATCTTTTCCCTATCTCTGTGTGTATTTTGTATGCTAGATCCAATGCAGTGGCGTTCTCAGGTAGTAAGTATGCGTCTGGCAAAACATTCCCATTCTTGTCTGTCCAGTGGGTTTCATCCTCAACCGGGAAAACAACCTTCATCTTTAAGACCTCAAAGACCATCTTTTCCAGGACCTGTTGTACACCTGTGTTCCCAAATGGTTCTAAAACATTCTTTTTTATGTAGTCCAGCGCCTTTTTCTGCTTTTCATCCAAATCCTTAATCACTTTGAAATCACTGCTCCCAGGTAGGTAATCTATTAGACCAGCATCGCTAGCCTTCTTCAAAGCTAATTCTGATTCGGCTGATGTTGGTATCAGATCATCCCTTCTTAGTTTTTCATAGTTTTCCTTTGCCTCCTTTAGATCTATTTTGTTTCCAGCAATGAGTATTGGTTTATTTCTCTTCCTTATCTCTCTTACCAACTCCAGAAGCTTCTCGTCGTTTGAGTCTGGAGTTATTTCCAGTTCGTTAACTATGGCTTTTATCTCATCTTTGTTCATATTTAGACCGGAGAGCTGTTGGTATATTAGCTCATCAAGTTTTGCATTCATTCTAGCTCTTCTTTTTATTGTTTCCCAATTCTTCTTTAGAATGCCAAGAAGCCAGAAGTCTATCTCTTTCTCTAGGAATTCTATGTCCTCATTTGGGTCATGTCCTTCCGTTGGGTTTCCTTCAGCATCAGTCTTTCCAGACATATCTACTACGTGCACCAACCCATCTGCGTCCATCAAGTCGTCTAGGAATTGGTTTCCTAGCCCTCTTCCCTCATGAGCCCCAGGTACCAGCCCAGCGACGTCCAGGAGCTGGACAGGTATTAGTCTAGTTCCATTTAGGCACGGAGAATTTTTTGGATTGCATTTTTTCCCAAGCTCTTTGTGTGGGCATGGGAATCTGACAAAGGCAGTCCCTAGGTTTGGTTGTATAGTTGTGAATGGATAGCTTGCGATCTCCGCATTTGCTAGCGTAGCTGCATCAAAGAATGTTGTTTTTCCAGATGAAGGCTTTCCTACTATCCCTATTTTCATCCTTATCCCTCTTTGTTGCTATTTTAAAATTTTGAAAAACTTTAAATATTATTCTTTCTCTAACTCTCTATCTGGTTTTGGTGATGATATGGACGAAGAGGTTAGGCAAACACTTTCGGTTTGTCCAGAATGTCTCAATACTATCCCTGCTAAGATAGTCAAAAGGGGAAATGAGCTTTTTATAGTTAAGGAATGCCCTGAGCACGGCAAGTTTGAAGAACTGTACTGGGCGGACTATGAACTGTATAAGAAGTTTATGTCTAGGCTTGAGGCAGGTAAAGGGATAGAAAACCCAAAGACAGATGCGAAGAAAGGATGCCCTTGGGATTGCGGTCTCTGTCCTTTGCATATGTCATCATCCGTTCTTGTCAATATTGACATAACGAATAGGTGCAATTTTAGATGCCCAATCTGCTTTGCAAACGCAGCTGCCACAGGCAAGGTATGGGATCTTAGTATTGAGGAAGTTTCTGGAATGATTGATAATATTATGTCTCAACGCCCGCCTGCGTTGGCTGTTCAATTTTCTGGAGGAGAGCCGACTGTTAGGGATGATCTTCCAGATATGATTAAGCTGGCGAAGGAAAAAGGGATAAAAAATGTGATGATCGCTACCAACGGAGCCAGGCTAGCTGAAGATTTTGATTATTTGAAATCGTTGGTTGACGCTGGCTTGTCTGTTATATACCTGCAATTTGACGGAGTTAGTGAGAGGCCATATCAAATAGCCAGAGGGTTTAACGCATTTCCGTTGAAGAAGAAAGTTATAGAGAACGTTAGGAGGATAGGTAAACCGAATGTAGTTCTCGTTCCCACAGTGGTCAAAGGGGTTAATGATCACGAAGCCGGGGATATCATACGATTTGCTGCAGAGAACTCAGATGTTGTGAGAGGCATAGCTTTCCAGCCAGTAGCCATAACAGGAAGGATAAGGAAAGAGGAAAGAGAGAAAATGAGAATAACGATACCAGAACTACTAGATAGGATAGAGGAGCAGACAGGTGGCCAGATAAGAAAGAAGGACTTTTATACAATTCCATCTATCTTTCCCATAATTGAGTGGCTGAGAGCGACTGCTGATGATGGGTCTAGATATCCGTATGTGAGGACTCATCCTGTTTGTGGAGCTGGGACATATGTTTTTGTGGATGGAGATAAGTTAGTTCCAATAACTAGGGTGATAAATGTTGACAGATTGATTTCGTTAATGGAAAAGAAGATATCCAGGACAGAAATGGTATTGAGACTTCCAACTGTTATTAAGCCGGGGATAATAACTAGGGCAAAGGACTTCTTATCTGTATTGAAGGGCATTGTAACAGAGGGCTCGTTTTCTGCTGCAGCTTCATTCCATAATATAAAGCATCTGCTATTCATAGGAACGATGCACTTTCAAGATCCTTATAACTTTGATGTTGAAAGAGTGATGCGGTGTGTTATACATTATGCGTTGCCAGACGGAAAGGTGATCCCGTTTTGTGCATATAATAACTTCTACAGACAAGAATACGAAGCGAAATTTGCAAGAGACGCAACAGAAGAGGACAAGAGGGAACTCAATGAGCAGGTAAAGAAGCTAGCCGAGTGGAGAAGGGAATTTGGATGAATCATAATAAACCACTACGAACATAAACTCTAGCATGAAAATAGCATTCATCTCAGACACGCATCTTGGTTTTGGTTGGGGAGGTCCACTTGCAGATGACTCCATAAGGCAGGCTAGAGAGGCTTTTCTAAAGGCAATACAAATGAAGGCAGATTTCATAGTTCACCCAGGGGACATTTTTGATGAGAGAATCCCAAAACCAGAGGTTTGGGTTGAGGCACTCCGATTGTTCTCTTTAACTTCAATGGTTGAGGATACAGGAGTTAGACCTGTGGAAAACAAAGAATCACCCCTCCCATTCAGAGGTATTCCTGTTGTAGCAATACATGGAAATCATGAAAGAAGGAGTTCTGGATACAAGAATCCAGTGGAGGCACTGGAAGCATCTGGTCATTTATTGTATCTAAACGATAGAGGAGTTGTTCTTGAGAAGGATGGAGAGAAGGTACATATCTTTGGCATGGGGTATACACCAGAGTCCCATGCCCTTGAAAGGCTTAGGGAGCTAAATCCGACTAAAATTGAGGATGCATACAACATATTTGTTCTTCATCAGAACATTAAGGAATTCTTGCCAGAGGAGATATCATTCCTGGCTTTGAATGATATGCCAAAGTTTGATCTTGTGGTAAATGGTCACATACATTGGAACGAGTTTAGGGATATGGGAGATTGGAGATTCATAATGCCAGGAAGTACAGTCACAACCCAGCTTAAGAAGCAAGAAGCTGTTAGGAAAAAGGGCTTTTATATGTTGGATACAGATACAGGAAAGATAGACTTCGTTGAGCTTGAAACAGTAAGACCGTTCATATACAGGGAGTTAACCTTCTCTGATTCTGACATAACCACTGTGGCGTCAGAGATTAGAAAAACAATAGAGGATATCTTGAACAAGGAATATTCTATGAAACCCATAATAAAGCTAAAGCTGTCTGGCTCCATAAAAACAAAGAGGAACATAGACAAGGCATCCATAGTAAATGATTTCTCGGATCATGCTATAATAGTAATAGACAATAGGCTTGAAACTGAAAACTTAAAAAAGAGGATAGAAGAGCTTAGGGATCTGCAGGCAAAAAAGGTATCTGCTGAGACTCTTGGACTTTCAATTTTGAAAGGAGAGCTCCAGAGGTTAGACTACAAAGGTGTTGATCCAGAGTTCATATTTGAATATCTAGTTAATGGAGATATAGATCGACTTCTAGATGCGTTTATAAAACACCATTCAAAGGCTACTTCTTGAATGTTTCATTTGGATTTATTATGAACTTAGCTATTGCAATTATTCCAGCTATTCCCATGAGTATCCATCCGTACATTGGATAAAATAGCAACAAAATAACATCAGCTAGATCAAATTCCTCACCGGATTTTATCATTCCTAGACACAAAACCACTAGCGATAGTAGGCCTATTCCTATACCCGTAGTTGCAGGTATTGGGAATCCCCAACTTGGAAGCTCCCACAGGCCGAGCGGGACTCCGATGAAACTGATCCACCTTAGTACGTACATCACCAGCTTAGGTATTGATTCAAACCTAAACCAGTATGAGAATACGTAAGCATTCAACGTCAGTGACAATCCAGTTCCAATTGGCCAAAACCCAAACAAGGGCAACACATACCATCCAGTAAAACCATGGAACATCCTTGAGAAATGCTCTTTTACTACCTGCAACCCGCCTAACATCCACCTGACTCTTTGAGACAAAAGCCCATTGAGCTTTTCAGCTTTCGTGTAAACCCTTGTATCCACTGCTCTGGCTTTCCATCCATTGAACAGTAATTCCAGGAATGTGTCGCTATCTTCAACTATGGTCTTCCATTTGAATCCGCCGATGCTATTTAAGGCGGACCTTCTGAATCCTGATATCGTTCCATAAACAAATGGAACAGGTATACCTGCGTTTGAGTGCTGTTTTAGCATAGCTGAAACAAATGCGTATTCTATCTTCTGAAATCTTTCTATAATCCCACTACCCCTTGTCCTAACAACTCCAGACACGACCCCAACCTTCTTGTCTTTGAAAGGGATAACAATCTTTTTTATTGAATCCTTTTCAATGGATGTATCTCCGTCTATGACAATAACAATCTCCCCACTGGCTTCCTTCAATCCCCTGTTTAATGCTTTGGCCTTCCCAATATGATTCGTCTTGATTACTTTTACTCCCATCTCCTCAACCTTTTCCCCAGTTCTATCTGTACTGCCATCATCTATCACTATGACTTCCAATTTGTCTTTTGGATAATCTGAGTCTAAAACAGATGAAACGCATCTGCGTATATTCTCCTCTTCATTATAAACAGGGATCAATACGGAGACAGATGGACAGTATAAACCTTTCTCTTCTTTGCTAGGGATTAGTAGCACAAATGTCCATATCAGGAATATGACTACCATTGGTAGGTTAACAATTAATAACAACGCATTTACAATGTCAATTATCTGCATTTATCACGCCTTGTGCTTTTTTGTTACGTACCAGGGCAATTCCTTTCCAGCAAAAAACCTAGCTATCGCATATGTGTTTGCAGTTGAAACGATAACGCCTATTAGCAAGGTAGCAATGATTCCCTTAGGAGCTAACTTAGGATTGCCCTCGTTAGAGAGAGCATAGCTTATTCCAGCGAAGTAACCTCCACCGAGCACAGGGATTAGCCACCACATTTGACCAAATGGGAGAATATTTAGTATCCCTAAGGCTAGACCAGCCAGTAGCTGGAAGAGTATTAGCATGTAATTGAAGTTTAATGAAACTATGAAGGTAATGAAAACTTTTTGGAACAGGGATAAATGCTTTGAGCTGAATACTTCTTTTGCCCTAGTCTTAAATGCCTCCAATCCACCGTATGTCCATCTCATTTGCTGTTTTACCAGCGAGCTAATTGAGAATGGGGCTTGGCAATGGGCTGCTAGCTCTGGATCAAAAACTATCTTATATCCATTGGCTATTATTCTAAGCCCTAACTCCATATCCTCTGCCTTCATGTTTGGAGTCCAACCACCTACCTTTTCCATTATGTCTTTCCTGAAAACGACAGATGACCCGGATAGGAGAGGAGTTCCTACCATGTCCTTTACAGGATAGACTAGGTATTGATAGCTTAATACACTTAGGCTAGCAAAAACAGAGACAATATTCTCATCTAGGTTGAAGAACCTCCATCTCCCCTGCACAACCGCAACCTTTGGATCCCTAAAATGGCTTATTGCTCTTTTTAGGAAATTCCTTGGTGGTATGAAATCAGAGTCAAACAAGACAATGATATCTCCATTTGAATATTTCATGGCATTATTCAATGCTCCGGCTTTGAATCCAGACCTGTTCGTTCTCCTTATAATCTTTACCTGAGGGTGATTTAGATACTTGTCTGTCTCGGCAATAACCTCTGGGTCTGTAGAATCATCTGCCACCACTATTTCATACCTATCCTTTGGATAATCCATTTCCAAGCATGCTTGTATTGACTTTCCTATTACTGCATCATTGTAAACAGGTATCTGTATGGTTACAAACGGGAAACGATCCAGCTCTTTTACCTCCTTTTTAGCTGGGGACAAAGCTAGACTTACAGATAGGAAATAGTAGAAGAAGGATAGAGCTATTGATGGGATGAAACTAAGTAGATATATACTGGTAAGCAACGCTGTGAAATCCATACATTTATTTACCTGTGACGACATTTTTATACCTATGCCTATGCCAGCTAAATATGTCCCAGTTTTTGTCTTGCTCTCTAGCTTAGTGTTATATATAGCAGGGGTAGCCACTGGTTGGTTCATAGGACAAACTTATTACCATTCAACAGAAGAGAAGCTTTCCCAGCTGGAGATGCAGATGAAAGATCTTCGTTCATTGCCATCTGCTGATTTGTGCTCATACGCAGAGGCTAGGTATTACCTCTTGCTCTCTAGCCTAAAGTATTTTGATCTCCCATATAGGCTTGAATCGGCGAGTGTCCCAGCGGAAATACTAGATAGATATATGCAAGTGGAATCAGAGGCGTATGTGACTGGCCAGATACTAGCTAGCTCATGTCAGACAAAGCCGAAACTTATTCTTTATTTCTTTGAAAGAGGAGAGACAAATTCAATGAAGGCTGGAAAGATCCTAGATTCAGCGAAGGGAGAGTTTGTAGTTTTAGCATTTCCAGTTGATACCAATTCGAGTACAGTAGAGTCTCTTACTAAATACTTTGGTATTACGGACTATCCATCTCTAGTTATTTGCGATCAAATTTTAGATTGGCCATTTACTGCTGAAGATGTTCAGGAGGCTGAGATGAAATGCAAATGAAGGAAAAATTAGCTTATGCCTTTCTCTTACATTTTTCTGCTTTGATGATAGTCTTCTTGATGGCAGGGATTACGCAGTTATTTTTCAGCCAGTTCTTAATGGAGCAGGCAAAGACCCCAGTTATCTCTGCTATGATATCCATAGCTAGACAGAGTTTGGATTATCCACTGGATAAAATAGTAATAGGAATGATCACCTTTGTTTTTTTCATACCTCTTGATCTGTCCATTTTGTATTTTGTAACTAAAGAGCTTTTTGAGAAGGGAGATATATACAATGGAATTGAGGATGGGATTCGTAATTATCCTTTGTTTATAGTTTTCATATCTGATTTATATTTCTTCTCCTTTGTTTACCCATGGTTTGCTCCATTCGTTCTGTTGATAATGTTCAGATATCTAGAACCGGATATTGAATTGAAGACACACATAGTATCCACAGTGTTAATCGGGAGCTGGTTACTTCCATTGTCCCTTATTGGAGGGATAAGAGACATTGTCCTGAGGAATGCAGTCTCACTTGGATTATATCTGGCATTGGCATTCCCATTCTTTGTCCACGCATGGATGGTTCATGATATAAGGAGCAAGAACAAAAGTAAGCGCGAGATAAAGAGCAAAAGGTGATGATATGAATTTGACCCTAATGGGAGCAGCTAGAGAAGTGGGAAGAAGTGGTGTGCTTGTAGAGCTAGACGACACTAGGTTCCTCTTTGATTATGGAGTTAAGTTACAGGATCCAAAACCAGTTTATCCATTGCCCATACATGGATATTTGGACTTTGTCATTTTGTCTCACGCTCATTTAGATCATTCTGGAGGTTTGCCTTTACTGTTTAAGGGGAGGGAACCAAGGATTTTTACCCCTACTGGAACTCAGGATTTAACAGATATACTCCTTAGAGACTTTCTAAAGATAGCCAGGATGAAAAAGCAAGAAGTATGGTATGAGAACCATTTAAAGCGGATGAAGAGAAATGTGCAAACAGTGGACTATGAAAAGGAGACGTATTTTGGAGACATATCGTTTACGTTCTTTGATGCTGGACATATTCTTGGAGCAGGTATGACATATGTGGATGCTGGCACCACCATGGTTTATTCTGGTGACTATAAAGATACAGAGACGAAACTTCATTCTCCAGCCAAGGTGGATAAGATCCCAACTGCAGATGTACTTGTAGTTGAAACTACCTATGGAAATAGAGAGCACCCAGACAGAAAGGCATTGGAAAAGGAGTTTATATCAGACATACGATCAGTTATAGAATCAGGAGGCAGAGTTATCCTTCCTGCCTTTGCAGTTGGTAGGGCACAAGAGATAGTTGAAATGCTGTATGCGAATAATGTAGATGTCCCAGTTTATTTAGACGGAATGGCACAAGATGTTTCAGAGGTTTATCTTGAGTACCCAGAGCTTTTGAGGGACTACGAGGAATTGTACAATGCAATGAAATGGGTTAATTGGATAGCAGATGAGAGGGAGAGAAAGAGAGTCTTTGACGAGCCAGGGATAGTAGTTACCACAGCAGGAATGCTCAATGGCGGACCTGCTTTGTATTATCTACTGACCTTCAGGAGCCTTGGTGAGGACCTGGCAGTATTCCTAACAGGATATCAAGTTGAAGGGACTCCAGGGAGGCAATTACTGGAGACAAAGACAATTGAGATAGACGGTAATACTCTTGATTTCTCAGATTCAAGGATAAAGTACTTTGATTTTTCTGCCCATTGTGATATGCACGGTATATTTAGGATGATAGACAAGGTGAAACCACAGGTGTTAATCCTAAATCATGGAGATCCTGATGCAGAGGATGCAGTAAGACAGAAGGCAGAGGATAGGGGAGCGTATGTGTTTTCACCAAAGGCTGGTGAGACCATAGATCTTTCTAAATACGTGAAGAGATAGGAGGAGTTAAATTGATTTGTCCTAGATGTGGTAAGAGGACAGACAAGCTGATTAGCGGGATGTGTATAAACTGCTATATTGATAAGATAGAAGTTAGAGTTAAGAATGATAAGGTAATGTTCTGCCCAAGGTGTGAGAGGATTAAGGTCGGTAAATCATGGAAAGGACTAGACGCTTTAGCTGAGCTGATTGAGTCCAGATTGCGTTCCAGTATAGAAGAGCCAGTTGTTAAAGTGGAGAGTATTAGTTTTCATAAGGACAAGATGTATGTTAGATTCTTGATAGAAGGGAAGGTTGACAGTCAGAGAGTCAGGGTTGAGAGGGAGATCATGTTCAGAATTGTTAGGCAGGTTTGTCCAGATTGCTCTGCCCCAGATAGGTTTGATGTGAAGATGCAGTTTAGAGGGAATTATGAGGATGCGTTTGATTATGCGTTGTCCATTGCAAGGGGCAATGTTAAGGTTGAGAGGAAAAAGGAGGGCATGGATCTTCTTGTTAGAGATAAGAAGGCTGCAAAGGGTATTTTGAAGGAATTAAAGAAGAGGTTTAGTTTTGATATTAAGGAAAGCTACAAGCTAATTGGTGAGGATGTCCATTCTGGGAAGAAAAGGTACAAGACCACTTATTCACTTAGGTTTTACTAGCATGGCAGATTCCAGCCAGCGGGCAGTCCTTGCAGATAGGTTTTTTCCTACAATGCCTTTTTGCATGTTCCACTAATAATGCATGGAACTCGTTGAAGATTTCTCTTTTGTTTTTTGCCTTTGAGAGTTCAGATTCTACTAGCTTTCTGATGTCATCGTAGTCCAAGCTTTCATTTGTCAGTCCTAGCCTGTGGAATATTCTTCTCGTGTATGCATCTACCACGAATATGGGTTTTTTCCCAGCGTATAGCAAAATGGAATCCGCAGTCTCTTTCCCAATTCCCTTTATAGCTAGGAGCTCTTTTCTTATCTCTTCAACTGGCCTGTCAAAGAACGCTTCAAGGCTAGGCCATTTTTCTAGGTATTTGGCTAGAGACTTTAGCCGATTTGCCTTTTGGTTGTAGTACCCACTTGGCTTTATCAGCTTGGCTAGTTTTTCTGTCTTCATCTTTGATATGCACTCCAAGTCCAGGCATTTGGAATTTATCAGGTTCACGATAGCTTTTTCAACGTTCTTCCATGATGTGTTCTGAGTTAGTATAGCTCCAACTATTATTTCCCAGGCTTCTTTTTCATTTCTTGGATGTGAATAGTCTCCTGGGAAGTACTTGGGCCCAGCTTCTTTGCTTACAGTGACCGGCCACCATCCTTGGTAGCCGTACGCTTTTAGCAACTGCTTGTAAATAGTTTTTACTTTTCCAGTTTTTCCCACGCCATCACCTGATGTCATCTACAGTTAAATAGCCAATTTTAGTGTTTCTCTTAGCACTAAAATATCGTCTCTTATCAACCATAATATTTGCTTAAATTCTTTAGTTGAACAACCATACCAGTTATTACATCTATCTCTGCTTTTATTAATCCAATTACGAATTCATCTGTGTATTCTCCTTCATCATCTCTTGTCGGTATGTTAATAATAATTTAATTTTTTGCAAGGATTAATATATTACGAAATATTCAATTTGTAGCTCAACCTCCTCAAAGCGTTCATTCTTTCCTTCTTCCCGAGCTTAGCCATCTCTATCGCTTCCTTCAATGTCAGCGTAGCCTCATCCATTGCTCTCTTGTCCACAGGGAAAGGCACACCATCCTTACCACCAACTGCGAACGCATACCTAATTGGGTCCTTGTAGCTAGGAGGCTTACCAAACACAACGTCTGAAATAAGCGCTAACGCCCTTAGCGTGGACGGCCCAATCCCCCTAACTAGAAGGAGCTCCTCAAAATTCCTAGGCTGAATCTCATAGACAGCCTTTAGTGCTTTCCAATTAGCTTTTCTAGGCATTTCTAGCCTTGTCCCATCCTTTGCTAGGTCTAGGACAACATCCCTAGCCTCACTGGACTCACTGGATGCTAGGTTCATTACATCTTTTTCCCTTTTCTGCCCAGCCACCAGCTGAGGATCGTTTAGGAAATCATCTGCATTGAACCAATGATATCTTCTAGCCCATCTAGAATTCATTCCTTGCTGGATCACTGTCCAATTACCTTTCTCGTCAAATATTATGGTGTGATGGTACAGCTGATAACCATCTTGAACACATGCATTGTCCACCTTTGCTGAAAGCCTGCTAGTTTTAACTAGGTCTTCTAGCTTCCTAGTTCCTAGGCCTAGCTCATCCCCTAACTTTACTATCTCTTCAGGGGTTTTTCTACTAACCTTTCCTTTCCCTCCAGCCACTACTATTCCCAGATCTGGGCCTAGCGCTTCCTTCAGTGCCCCCATTGTCACTGTGGTAGTCCCAGATGAGTGCCAGTCAAATCCTAAAACCATTGAAAGACTTTGAAACCAATATGGGTGCGACAGCCTAGACAAGAATTCCTCTGTTCCATATTCTTCAATTATTACTTCTGCTATCGCTCTTCCTAGCTTGACCATCCTACCAAATAACCAAGGAGGTGCTTTTCCTCCATGCAAAGGCAAATCTGCAATTCCTGTCCTCACGTTATATTTTTATGTCTTGTAGAAAATAATATTTTGGTGGTTATTTTGGAAGTAGATATCGTAGTCGAAAAGGATGAAACTGGAGGGTATGTAGTTTTTGTACCTACATTGCCAGGATGCCATTCTCAAGGAGACACATTGGAGGAAGCCATAGAGAATATAAAAGATGCAATAAAGGCATATTTATCTTCATTAAGTCCAAATGATAGGAAAGATGCTATAGCTTTGATAAAGAGTTTCAGGGGAGTTCAAAGGATTGAGGTAAATGCATAAACTGATTCCTCTCCCACATAGAAAGGTAATATGTGTGTTAGAGAAACTTGGATTCAAGCCAATTAGACAAACGGGTTCTCACCTTGTTATGGGAAAGGATAAACAAAGGATTGTAATTCCGATACATAACAAACCATTAAAGCCTGGGCTTATCCGCATAATAATCAGGGAACTTGGGATAACTAGGGAAGAATTCTTTAAGTTAATTAGAGAGTGTTAATGCTTTTAATCTTTTCACCGATAAATTCTATTAGGTGGTTAGATGTGGATTGACGTTGTGAAAGGTCTTGACAAAAAGATGAGGGATTACATAGCAAGGAGGAACATTAGGTATGGAGTCTTTTTAATTTTTTCTGGAGCTCTTTGGGCTTTGCAAATAGAGGGGTATTTAGATTTCCAGCTCTTGATGCCTAGTCTGCTAGTTCTAGCCGGCGTTCTCATGCTTGCAGAGGGAACAGCAATATCTAGAATGAGCATTAAAAGGGCTAAGAGGAAAAGAAGATGAAATCTGATAATCAAATAAAATTTTTGTATACCTGGGACTTTTTACAGAACTTTTACATAGCTCAAGCAATTTTTACTCTGTTCTTGCTTAGCAACGGCCTTAACATGGGAGATGTTCTGTTTTTGCAAGCTATCTTCTTTTTATCCTTGGCAGTGTGGAGTCTTGCAGGTGGAATTATTGCTGATATAATAGGTAGGAGGACAAGTTTGATAATTTCATCTTTTCTACTTGGGTTGGCGGTTTTGTTTTATGCATTTGGAAAAAACATATACCAATTTGCTATAGCAGAAGTTTTCTGGTCGTTTCAAGCAATGGGCAAGCCAGAAGCTTGGTTGTATGACTATCTTAAGACAGTGAAAGAGTCAAAGTTTTTTCATAAGATAATGGGAAACAGGAATATAGTTATTAGTATTGCAAGGTTATTGTCTAGTGCAGTGAGCGGGTTTGTTGCTTCTGTTAGTTATAGATTTGCCGTTCAGGTCGGAGCCATTCCACTAATCGCGTCGATAGTGCCTGCCTTCCTTCTAAAAGAACCAAAGTTCAAGAGATCAGGCAAGACTGCAATCAATCATTTTATTTATTCTGTAAGACTAGCGAAGAAGGAAAAATGGTTCGCTTTCTTCGTAGTTTATACTTCGCTTTTATTTTCTCTTACAATGGTTGCTTGGTGGTTTTTCCAGCCAGCTTTAAAAGGAGGCGGACTTCCAGTTGAGTGGATTGGGATTGTTTTTATGGTAGGATACTTAATGACGATAATGGGGTCAAAAGTATCTAGTTTCTTCAGGCCAGTAACGGGGATATACCTTTATAATATTAGTAGCGTCATTGCTGTAGGATTTCTTTATTTCTCATTTGTATTATCCAACTGGGTTTTTGCATTGCTATCCCTCATAATATTCAATTTTTTCTATGGTATAGGAAGACCATGCTTGTTTACATACCTACATAGGAGAATAAGGTCTGCAACTAGAGGCATGTTTAGTTCTTTTTTTGATGTAGGTTTTTCACTGTCTTCCGCTCTTTTATTAATCCTCTTTTCTCCAATAGCCAGTGTTAGTAGTGAGATAGCAGTTTTTGTTTTATGTGCAATCCTTGTTTTCCTCGCCCTTATTCCTAAGAAACTTTAATCCCCAGAAATACCAATATTTTTAAACTTATCACCAATTAATCTAACGAAAACGATTTAAAGAAGAGGATTTAGAAATTTATTGTAACCCCTGAGTGGTTACGTTTGGAGGCGGGAGCATGCCGTTATTCAAAAGGAGAAAGCCTGTAACTATTGCTGACTTCCTAAGGGAAAAGGCCAAGCAAGAATGGAAGTTGGCAAAACATAAATACAAGAGGGGAGAGATACTCTATTCTGATTATTTAATAGCCAAGAAAAGATGGAAGGAAGCTAAATACACGGCTAAAAAGCTTAAGGTATGGGAGAGACCAGGACTTATAGCTAGAGCAGTTGAGGCGGTTATAGGGAAGCCGTATCAGGTTGAGGTGAGTGGAGAGCACATAAAAGAATTCTTGAGAAGAAGGTATGGAGTTGCGCTTCCAGAAGAGTATACGAGGCCTGTTCTTGCCAGGTATTTTCCTGGTTTCACTAGGCTTGGCGGAATAGAGATGGAAGCGTGGAACAAAGTTAGAGAGAGTTTAGGAGAGCCTAGAATTGCCTTCAAGCCAAGGTCACTTATTAGGTCAAATTATGTTGCTGCTATTCTGGAACAGTTACGGGGCATGCCTCCAGAGGAGCTGTCTAGAAGGGTTGAGGAAGCGTTAGAACATAGGCCTGCACGGCCCGAACAGCCACTAGCTAGGCAGCCAGTAGAGCAGCCAGAACAACCGGCAGAGGAACAGCCTGCTGAGCAAGTCCAGCCAGCACAACCCCAAGGAGCAGGAACTGAAGGACAACCTTCAATCCAACAGGTGCAACAGGTGAACGTTACAGTGGGGGCTGCAGGGGGACGACTTCCAGAAGGTGAAGCTAAAGTAGCAGGAAGAAGAGAAGAAGCCGTTAGAAGAGAAGAGATAAAGAAAGAGGAAGAGAGAAGAGAGTTTGTAAGAACAACAGAAAGAGTTGCTGCAGCCATAGATAAACAGAGAGTTTTGGATGAACTAGATAGGCTGATAACTCAGGTTAGGAGTATAGATAAAGAGATAACTGGAAGGCCTGAAAACATTCTTACTTTATTGAAGAGGAATGCAGCGGCAACTTCTGAATTGGGGAGGCTCCTAGATAAGAGTGAACATGCAAAGGCTGTACTAGCTAGTGAAGGAAAGCTAGATGATGTCACCAGGCTGTTAGGGAATATGAGATTTAAGCTTTTGAAGGCCAGGCCAGTAAAGATTGAGTTTAAAGATGGCGTTTATTACTTGCCAGAGCACTTAGTTGATGAATTGGCTAGGCTGCATTACCAGTTGAGAGAGGTAAAACCAGTTAGTAGTGAAGAATGGAAGAAGAAGAGATTCCAGGAGAGGCTTGAAGAGATAGGCAGATTAAAGGAAGCAGCAAGAAAGATGAGCTTGGACGAGTTCTTGAGGAAAAAAGTTCATGCTACTGATGCAGACAAGGAGATCATGCATGAGATAAAAGGCACGCTTGAAAAAGAGGTTCACGAGGTTAGGGATCATGTTGATGATAGGAATGAAATATTGAGAACTCTTTTGAACCTGAGGAAAAATATTGAGAGAGGAGAGATAGATCTTTCAAAGCTTGCTGTCCCAGAGGCCATGCCTGCCAAACCAGCGGAGGTTAAACCAGAAGAAATCAGACCAGAGGTGAGACCAGAAGAGGTAAGGCGGGGTGTCCCAGAGAGACCACCAACTGCTCCACCAACACCTCCAGTGGAAGAAGTTGGGGCTGGGAGACCGGAGGAAAGAAGAGCACCAGGAATGGAAGAAAAGGGATTGATAGTAGAGGAAGCACCCTCTGTGAGGCCGGGAGAGAAAATCAAAGAAAAGGTTAAGGCCGCTGTGAAGAAAGTTAAAAGGAAAGCGGCGGAGAGGAAGGCACCAACACCTAAACCAGCTCCAGAAGTATTGGAAGGGGCAAAGAAGCTTTTGGAGAAAGGAAAATGGGAAAGGGCATACGAAGTCGTTCAAGAGGCCATGAGAGAGGGATTACCCAGAGAGAATGTTCCGTCTGCATTCATCTTAATTTCACGCTCGCGGGCTGGACTAGCTAGGGATTATTTGAAGAGAGGCCGTCTTGATGAAGCGATAGATTATCTGAAAAGGGCAGAGAATTGGCTGAGAATCGCAAAGGAACGAATCCCAGGGCGTGAGGAGGAAATAGGAGAGTGGATTGACAAACTGAAAAATATCAAGGAAAAAACAGAAAAGAAGGAAGAAGAGAGAAAAGCAGAGATTCTAAAGGCAATTGATGAATTGGAGAAATCTTTAAAGGAGGCACCCGAGAAGCCTCCAAAGAGAATCAGAGAAAGGGTCAAGGCTGCCGTAAAGAAGGTTAAAAGGAAGGTTGCGGAGAAGATAACTCCAGAAGAAGTTGAAGGAATAATCGAAAAGGCTGAAAAAGTTGGTAAGAAGGTCCTCCCGAAGAAAATCAAAGGAAAGGTTTCACCCGGTGTTAGGAAGGTCATCTCCAAGATCAGAAAAGGATTAGAAGAGAAAAAACCAACAGTTGATGAGACAATCGTTGACCAGATAAATGAAGATATGGTTGACGAGATATTAGGTGAAGTAAACAAGTTTGCCGAAAAACATGGATTGCCAAAAATTGAGAAAGTTTACGCCAAAGATTTAAAGGATGCATTCAGGAAAGCTCTGGATGAAAAAGGAACTACAAACTTCAGAGCTGTTTATCCATTCCTATTTGAGAAAGAAACCGGAAGTGCATTGAGTTTCAGGGAAATTAAGAAGCTGGCCAAGCAGTTAGAAAAGGCCAAAAAGCTGTCTGACAAGGGCAGGCATGACGAGGCATTAAGAATTGCTAACGAAGTTGTCTCTAGAGCTCCACACGGTGACTGGGAGGAAGTGGCCGGTGAGATAGAAGCTAGGAAGAAAGAAATTGAGGAGCTGAAAGAGAAACATGGGGAAATGTTAGATAAGGTTGTGAAGGCAACCAGAGAAAACTTGGCGGATGTTGAAAGAGAAGCTAGTGATTACTTAGAAGAAGCGAGAAAAGTTTTGACAAAGGATCAAGTCAAAGAATTAGAAGATGCAATAGGGTTTAAGAAAGAATTGTTTGATCTTATGTCGGACGTAGAAAAAGCGAAGACAGATGCAGAGCTAGACGAGTTGAGTTTGAGATTAAACGATTTAGCTGAGAGAGCAGGAGAGGTTCTTTCACCAGAGGACATTAAGGCTGTTGGTGATCTTCTAGATGAGAAAGTAAAAGAGTGGGAAGCTAATGCAAAACCAGAAGAAATTGACAAATTGAAGGAAGACATTGAGAAGGCAACGACTAGGGAAGAGATTAACAGGCTAAGAACTAGATTCAGGGAATTGAGACAGTCGTATAAAGAGTTTTATGATCCATCCGTTTGGGATGAAATACTAAGTAAGTTGGTTGATAAGGAGAAACAAATAACAGAGAAGCTGAAGAAAGAGAAAAAGAAAAAGGAGACGCTTAGCAAAATCGACGCAAATATACGTAAGGGTACCCCGGAGTCATTGAGGAGAGCATTAACTAGAGTGAGGGAAGAGCTCAAGGTGAAACCTAGTGATGCACTCTTAATTAGAGAGGGAGACATATATGCAAAGCAGGGAGATCTCAAAAAAGCAATTAGATCTTACAGGAAAGCAGTAAAGATTAATCCAGATAACGAAGTAGCGAGACGTAAGTTAAAGGCAGCTGAGTTAGATCTTGATAGGCTGAAGAAAGAAAAGAAGAAAAGAAAGATAGATGAAAGAGAGGCAAGAAGAAGAGAAAAGAAAATGAAGAAAGACAAAGAGTATGCTAGAAAGATTCTTAGCAAAGCGCTGGAAAGTAAAAGTGGTGAGAAAATTGAAGCTCTCCTAAGAGAGTTTGAAAGCAAGAAAGGGAAGCTCCTACTGCCTGAGTTAGAGAAACAGGATGTTTATGATACTCTTGAGGCTTTGAAGAATCTTATTGATTTGAGAGAGAAGGTGGGTAAAGCGCGAACTCTTGATGAAATAAAGGAGTTAAGTAAGGGATTAGGTGTTGTTAAAGAGAAATACGGGAGATTACTCCTTGGTAAAAAAGTGGAAGAGATAGAGGATCTGATTAAGAGCAAGATGGAAGAACTACATAGAAAAGAGTCTATTGATCATTATTTAACTGCCATAGAGAAGATCTATGAGGACATTGAGAAAGCAAAGACACTAAGTGATCTTACCCTTGCTGAACTCAGAGTTAGTGCTATTAGAAAAGAAGCTTCCAAATATTTGCCATTTGAATTTGGGGTTTTGGAAGCTCGCCTTGATGAGAAAAAAGAGGAACTCCTACAAGGAAGGAGACTTGAAAGGAAGATTGGAACACTTGTCAACAGGTGGACAAAGAAAGGAAGGCTTGTTCCATCAAAGGAGAAGAGAGAAGAATTCAGGAACGCGGCTAAACAAATAATTGAGTCTGCAATTAAAGAGGGAAGAATAACTCCAGAGGACGTTCTCAAGGAAACAAGTGTGTTCAAGAGGATTCTTCCAGAGATTGGACAGAAGTTTTACGAGACTACTGGAGAGAAACCGACATTCACAGAATTACCCGCGGTCATAGAGGCAAAGGTTAGGGAGAAAAGAGTAATAAGGAGGCCAGTGGCCATAGAGAAGCCACCAGAAGAGAAGCCGACGCCAGAGGAAGCGGAAATCAAGGTAATGGAAGTTAAGGAGAAACTAGAAGAAGCATTACCAGCTGTAGCTAGAGAGATGGGCGATAAAGATGTCAAAGAGATAGCGACATTGACTAAACCGGCAGAGCTAGAAGAGAAATTCAACAAGATGCAAGGGATAGCAGACGAACTGGAGATGCTTGTTACTAGGAAGGAGAAAGAGTTAGAGAAGCCAGTTCCAGACTGGAGTGAAATAGCTAGGATAAATTCAAGGATTGATGAGTTGAATGGAGAGTTGGCCAAACTAAAATCTTTCATAGCTGCCTCTGTCATTGCTCATCCTGAAATGGTAGAGGACATTATAAGGTTAACTCAAAAATTTGAGGGTGTTGGAAAGAGAATAAGAGAGCTTAGAGAAAGAGAGATGAAGGATCCTACCAGGATCGTAGGCGACATAGTAAGGGTTTTACCAGCAACACTTACAAAAGAGGAGATCTTGGAGTCCCTAAGAGACGAGACTCTTCAAGACAGGCTAGCTGGGATTGAATCAAAGATGGACGAAGTACTTGACGAGATAAAGGCTCTGAGGGAAAAACCATCAGAAGAACTCACTCATGAGGAAGCAGACAGACTTGCTAGGAACATGGAAGAGTACAAAAGATTGTTGTCAAGACTTATGGTTGAAGCAGCTGTCCCAACAAGGCCAGAGGAAGTTAGGAAAAAGATAATGGGAATGATTGAAGAATCTAGAAAGAAGTTTGATGAAATCGCACCCAAGGAAAAACCAAAGGATTTGTTACCAGTTTTTGAAGACACCTCTGCAAAGATGGATGCATTGCCTCCTGAGGAAGCTAAGATTGAGAGAGAGAAGCTACTTGGAGCCTTGGCTACGGTTCCACCAGTTGTAATCTCGGAAGGAAGAGTTCAGCCAAACGAAGAATACAGACAATTGATTGACAAATTGGCAGAGATAGACAGAAAGATAGCTGAAAAGGAATTTGGAGTGGTAGCACCAGTAGTAAGGGAAGTAGTGTCAAGGCCAGACATAGCCGAGAAACTCCCAATCATTTTAAAGATGGGAAAGGAGTATCCAGAAGAGATTGACAAGCTAGCTACTGCTGTTGTAACTGGAGATGCAGAAATAATTAGAAAAACTGTTGATAATATTTCTGAAGAAATCAAAGAAAAACCAGAGATTAAGCCAGTATTTGAGGCAAGCGAGGATGCTGTTAGAAAGAGCTCCGAGGTAGTAGATACAGTTTCTAAGAAAGGTGTTACTGCAGTTGAAGAGCTACCAGACCTAAAAGCAGCTAGATATGGCATTAGGCAAGAACTAGAAAAGGTTAAAGAATCGGATGTTCCGATTGCTGAGGACATTTCTTCAGATCTAGAAGAAAGGGTTAGAATCATTGAACCAATAGTGACAGAGGTTGAAGTTCAGAAGGCCAGAGAAGATCTAAAGATGGAGGAAAGACTTGTCCCAGACGAACTCGAAGAGAGGATGGAAAAGGTGATAAGTTCTCTAGGGGAGGCTAGGGAAAAGGTTACCGGCTTGGGTGATAAAGTCTCAGATGCAATAGCTACCGTTGAGGCAAAGGTTGCAAAGATGAATGATCTTTACTTGGATGTAATTAAAAAACTGGAGGATGCTGGTAGGAGAGCCCCACCAGAGGTCAAGGAACAGATTGCTAAAAAAATTGAGGAGTTGAACAGAGAGATAGAGAGGATAGGCAGGGAAACATCTTCAGAGTTAGAGTCTTTGATGGATCACGCAACAAAGTTGAACGAAGCACAACGCTTACTAGATATAGCAATAGCTGAAAAAGATAGAGGAAACATTGATAGGTTTGAGAAGCTAGTTGGAGAAGCAGAGAAATTGATTGAAGAAGTTAGAGCAATCGATGTAGATTCTGAGGCAAGGAGGATATTAAGTAATATTCCAGAGGTTAGGATGAGTGTTGCTGGTGAGAGACCATTGCCAGTTCTCATTAGAGATGAGAGGGTGTCAAAGTGGTTTATGGAACCAGAGCTAAAGAGAGGGAGGTACATTAGATACAAGCCTGAAGATACACCATTAGACTATACGCCAGAGGAAATAGATAGATGGATAAACCAGTGGATGTGGTACCTCTCAACCAGAATAAGTGACAAAGAGTTAGAACAATTAGCCAAGAAGAAGGCAAGGAGAGTAAGACAGAAACTTAGCAGAGGTGTGGTTAGGGTCGACATTAAGCCAAGGGAAACCAAGCTTAGGAGGCTTGTTAGGTCTGATCCATCGTTTGAAGGATTGTTCTCTCAGCTGAAAAGTTTCATGTCCCCTGAAGATTTGAAGGCCGTGGAGAGAAAGGTTGAAGTAGAAGCAATTGGAATGCCAGTGCCAAAGGTTGCGGATGTCTTAGAAGATATCCTAAAGGAAGAGTTTGGCGTACCTAAGGACCAAGTCCTGAGTACAATAAAGAAGAATTCAAAGGAAGCGGAAAAGAAAAAGAGGGAAAAAATAAAGTCTTCAGAGCCGGAAAAAGCTGTTGTGCAGATTAAGAGGGAAGCAGAAAAAGAGCTAGACGTGAATAACGTTGACTTAGCCAAACCAGAAGTGTTGGCGTATTTAGATGATTTGGCAGCAGCTTTGGTAAAGGACGTTGGTGAAGTGAGAGAAAGAGCTAAAGGCGGACTGATATTAGAGTTGGAGAGACAAGGCTTTGAACCAAAGGAAGCTGAAAATATTGTAGACAAAGTTGAGGAAAGAGTTGTCGCTCTAAAACCGATTATGGATGAAATTCCTGTGGAGGAGATAGAAAAAGCAAAATCAGAGATAATTGGAAAAATGCCAGACGAGTTGAAGGAAACAGTTCTCTCGTTCACAAAAGCAGAGAAACTAGAGGACCTGGATAAAGACTTCCTAGCTGAGAGGATTGAATCTTTCAACTTCGTGAGTGAGAAGTTTAAACCTGAGTTCCCAGATGTCTTGGCTGATCTAGAGAAACGAACAAAGGTCCCAGCACCAATAATTGCATTGGATGTCTTGAAGAAGGAGTATGAGAAAGCCAAAGAAAGAAAGGAGAGAGAGACAGATGAACATTTGAGAAAGATACTACTCTGGAGTCAAGGTGTTCCATCAGTTGTCATACTCACACCTGAAAAGAGGCCTGAACCCAAAGATGCGGAAGAAATAGTGAAAGCAATAATCAGACAGAAAGAGAAGGAGATTAAAGATGCAGATGCTCTCAAAGCGATTGAGGAAGGGTTAAGGGAATTTGTTGATTTCCATGGGAAAGGATATTCAAGTGTTGCAGAACTTTATGACGCGTTGAAGGTTCAGGCGGATGCGCTTAAGTCAAAGCAGTTGTGGGATTGGTTTGACAAGTTTAAAGAGTGGGCGTTTAAGCCTGTTCCAGAAAGGGGAGTAGAGGTAAAAGGTGTTCCGGATGAAGTAAAGAAGGCATCTGAAGAAGTTCTTGCTTTTGGGGAAGTACTAGAGAGAGAAATAGAAAAAGAAAAGCCAGAGGAGAAACCAGTAGAGGAAGAAGAGATTAAAGCATTGCCCGCTCCTGAAGAAAGGAAAGCACTGCCTGCTCCTAAGGGAATAAAGGCACTTCCAGAGCCAAGGCCGGGAAGGCCAATTCCAATGCCAGGCAAGGTTGAAACAAAAGAAGAGAAGCCTATACCACTTGGACCTCCAAGAGAGGAGATGGCAAGGGAAGCTAGAGAGGAAGCCATCAAGGAATTAGAGGAATTGGAGAAATTGATAAAGGGAGGAGCACCAGAAAGAAAAGAAATGGAAGAAAAAGGATTATTAATAGAAGAGGGAGAAATCGAGCTTCCAGAGGAAGCCCCCTCAGAGAAAAAGCCACTAGAGAGAGAAGTAAGGGGAGAAAAGATAAAACCAGAGAAGCTAGAGGAAGTGTGGGAGAAAGCACTTGGTAAAGAACTTTCCGGAAAATTGAAAGGATGCATAACTGAATCTGGTATATATATGGATGGGATAAAGAGCCTTTCAGAAGAGGACATATCTAAGCTTGAGGAATATGCGTCTAAATCAAAGGATGAGAAAGTTAGTGGTGTAGTAAAATTATGGAGACTATTAGACAGAGCGAAAAAATTGCCAGATGAGTATGTAAATTATGAAGGACTGACAAAGGGCTTTATTGATCCTAAAGAGATAGATACATTTGAAAGACTGATTAATAAATTTGAAGAGTTGCAGAGCATTGATATTAGTAAAGAAGTTGGATTCAATCATGAATTGCTAGCTGGAACGTTCTTAGACCATCTATACAACAGAGTAGCCGAGAAAGAGAAAGGACCAACAGGGTGGCCCAGCTTCATAAGCTTATTTACTGTAAAAAATACATTCAAGAAAACAGAAGACTACATAAACAAGACAATAAATGAGATGCACAGCATTATTGATAATCTAAAGAATATCAAGGATGAAGGATTGCTGAAGGATGTTCTTGATTATGCGAAACGCGTGCAACACAACAGATCAATATTTGAACTAGGGAATGATGCGATTAATAGAATTAAGGAAGAAGTTATAAAACTAAAACAAGCAGAGAACGTAGCAGTGGAAGCTGCGCAGGACATTATGAGCATAGATAGAAATAATCCTGATAAGGAAAAGCTAAAGCAAGCCATAGATAAACTTGAGAGCGCATTTGACAAGGGATTTGACAGCATTGAACATAGAGTCTTATTAGGCAATGCGTATGCAATGCTCGGTGAACTTGATAAAGCCAGAGAGGCTTATGATAGGGCGCTTGACTTGGCTAAGTTGTTGGGAGATGAAAAGAAAATATCTGTCATCAAGGAGAGAATAGCTAGATTAAATACTAAAAAGAAGATTAGCAAAGCTCAAAACAAATAACAAAAACCATTTAAACTTAGCAATAAATAAACACTAACATGAAGAGTAAATGGTTGATTGCAATACTAGCTGTTCTTGCGTTATTCTTTATTATTGCATTTATTGGAGTTTTCGTTTGGGTTGCTAGTGAATTATCCCCAAAAATAGGTGTTATTTACATAAGGGGTGCGATAGCAGTAGATGATTCTGGTGGATTCTTATACTCTGCACATAGTTCTAGGGATATAGTGGACCTAATAAAGAAGGCGGATGATGATCCTTCTGTCAAGGCGATACTCTTAGATATAAATTCCCCTGGAGGAAGCGTTGTTGGGAGTAAAGAAATAGCCTATGCTGTTAGAAACTGTAAAAAGCCAGTAGTGGCATATATATCTGAGATAGGAGCATCTGGTGCGTATTATATAGCATCAGCTGCGGACCTTGTTATATCTGATGAAGATTCTCTAACAGGAAGTATAGGTACAGTCATGGTACTTGAGAATTACTACGATCTATTACAAAAACTAGGGATAAACATAACAGTGATGAAGAAGGGGAAATTCAAAGACATGGGAAGCTCATTTAAACAGAACATAACAGAAGAAGAAAGAAAGATGTTCCAAAAGATACTGGACGAGGCGTATCAACACTTCATCAGGGATTTGAGAGAGTTTAGAGGAGACAAGGTTAACCTATCTGTTGCAGATGGTAGGATTCTAACAGGCACGCAAGCTAAGAGATATGGCCTAGTGGATGAGTTAGGTACCAGAGAATACGCATTGGAGAGAGCATGGGAGTTAGCCAATCAGACAGGGGAACCAGAGGTGAAAGAGTTCAAGAAAGAAAAATTTTTCCTAGACGAGCTTTTAGCTATGTTTACTAGTCGCCCAACTACCCAGCTAGCCTTTTATTCCAGTTAGTATACAATACTAGAGCAATGGAACTGAAGACAGATCTGGACGAGCTTAGGTTCTCTGTTAAATATCCGTTCACATCTATAGCCAAATCACTAGTAAAAAGAATGAATATAGATTTTAACTCTTTAGATCCAATTGTTATAGATGCGGCTAAGAAGAGGATAAAGGAAGATTTGATGGGGGGAACAATCATAAACCCAGATCAAAGGATGACAAAGGGTTTAGAAGTCCAGCTTTTGTCATATCCTATAGCTAAAATCCTCATATCACTATCTAGAAACAGCTATCTAAAGAAAAAATTCTCAGAAGGAGAGGCGAATACCTTTAGAAAATTTATCAGCAATGCGACTGATGAGGAAATAGAATTTTTGGCAGGAGAACTCGGGTTGGACTTGTCCGAAGGAAAGATTTATTTCAAGGATTATCTGAGATATATGCCAGAGGATGAGATGTACAAACTTTTCTATCAAGATCTGTATAATGGTTACATTCGTCTTTCCCCAGATGTTCTAATAGAGATAATCACAACAGCTTACAAACTTTCTCTGGTTAACTCACTAGATAAGTATCCAAAGGAATTTGAATCATTAAAGCCAGAGCTAGATGATATCAAAGTTAAAAGATTTGAGTCATTTGAGTATAAGGGAGATGTATCTGCAGAGGCATTTCCTCCATGCATGAAAAAGATAATTGCAGATGCAGCAGCAGGCCAGCATTTAGGACATACGGCTAGATTTGCGATAGCAGCATTTTTAGTTAACATAGGATACCCCGAGGATAAGATAGTAGATATCTTCAGGAGCCAACCGAACTTTAAAGAGAAACTAACAAGATATCACATAGAATATTTGTCTGGAAAGAAAGATGGAAAGAAAAGGCTTCCACCATCCTGTGAGAAAATGAAGACATACGCACTGTGCGTTAATCCGGATAATTTATGCGCTAGGGTGAAAAATCCACTTTCATATTACAAGCTGAAGATGAGGAGGAGTAAAGGTGGACGCGAAAAATTGGCTAAGAGATAGGTTCAAGGAATACTACAATGAAAAAGGAGTAGAGATCCCGCCAAGTATATGGCAAAGGGAGTTTGGCGTAGGTAATGAAAAAAAGATAGATTATAGACACATGTCATTTAGGGATGAGAAGGAATTATTGGGATATCTCAGGACGAATCCCCCTCTGTATATCTCCTATTCTGCAGGATATTACAAATTCCCATCTGCTACTCCAATGGAAAAGAAGGAGCTTCTTGGAGCAGATTTAATATTTGACTTTGATCTTGGAGATATATCTGATAAATGCAATGAGTCATTCCCAACTCCAGATTGCCTTGATCAAGTGAAGGCAGAAGTGATTAAGCTGATAGAAGAGTTTCTAGTTCCTGATTTTGGATTTTCCAAAAAGGATATCTTAATTTTCTTCTCTGGGAGCAAGGGTTATCATGTCCATATAAGAAATGATACTGTTTTTGATCTAGACCAGAGAGCAAGGAAAGAGATAGTTGATTATGTATCTGCAATGGGAATTAATGTCCGTTTATTTTTTAGAAGGGAAGGGAAAAGCCTTCTTGGCCCAAAGCCGTCTGATCATGGTTGGGCAGGTAGACTAGCGAGGGACCTAGTAGAAACGCTGAAGACAAAGCCTCTTATGGAAGCCAGAAGGGAATTTTCAATAGGATTGTCCACATGTCAAAAGATATACTCCAGGAGGGAAGATGTAATCTCTGGCATTGAAAGCGGATTATGGGACAAGGCTCCAGTGTCAATATCAACATGGGAGACTATACTGTCTAGCATAGCTCTTCGTCTAGGCACAAAACTTGATAGGAACGTTACGATAGATATGTCTAGATTGATAAGGCTCCCCACAAGCCTTCATGGATCATCTGGCTTACTAGTTAAGCCGGTTAAAGACTTAGAAAGATTTAACCCTCTGGACGATGCTATTGTGTTCAGTAGGAAATATATTAGAGTTAATGTAAAAAGGAACCTAGAGTTTTATCTAGGTGGAGATCAAAAAATAGAAAAGGGTGAACAAGAGCTCCCAGAGTTTGTGGCTGTTTACGTGATTGCCAAAGGGGAGGGTGAACCGGTTGGAGATTAGCTTTGATGAAATAAGAAGCATACAGAGGAAAGAGAGAAATATTGCATCTCTTTCAGAGGTTGATCCAGATTTCTATAGAGATCTTGTTAAATATATAAAGAAACTTCTTGATGGATATGATAAGGGAAATAAGCTAGAAAACGCGAGAGTTTTGGAAAATACTATAAAGGTCTCTAGGGATATAATGGAAAAGAGGCTTCAAAAGATTGTATTGAAGGCATTGAAGGCGGTAAAGACAGGAGAATATCTAGCAAAAGGAATGACTAGAGAGGAAAGAAGACTGTATGATGATCTGGTTGAGGTGTTAAGAAATTACAAGTCAGTTATGGACGCTATACTATCAGGGGATTACGAGCCAAGGCGAGAAGATAAAACAGAGGATGAAACCATAGAAGCAGATGGTAGAGAAACGGTTATAAATGAAGAAGATAAAAACATAGTCCTGGTCAGAACTAGGAAGGCCATACCTAGGTTTGTAGCTCCAGACGGGAATGAGTATGGTCCGTACGGTGTGAATGAAATAGTTAAGATGCCTACTGAAATAGCGGATGTACTAAGGGAACAGGATTTGATTGAACTTATATAGGTGAGATAAATGGAAATGCCAGATAAGATAAAGACGTACTGTCCACATTGCAAGGCAACCACAGTCCATAAAGTGAAGGTGTACAAAAAAGGTAAAACAAGATCCACAGCAAAGGGTCAGTTACACCATGAATTAAAGACAAAGGGATACACCAGTAAGATAGCAGGCAAGGTGCCGGTTTACAAGCAAGCAAAGAGACAAACCGTTGTGCTTGAGTGTACTGTTTGCCATAAGAAGCATTACAAAACTGTGGGAACTAGGACAAAGAAGCAGTTGAATCTGAAGAAGAAGGAGGCGTGATTATGGCCAAGTTCGTTGAGGTTGAGTGTCCTAATTGCAAAAATAAGCAAGTGGTTTTTAGCAATTCTGCAAGTGTTGTTAAATGCGAGAAATGCCAGCAAGTCCTTGTTGAGCCAAAAGGAGGTAAAGCAAAGATAGCAGGCAAGGTAGTTGCTGTCCTGGGGTGAGTTTTTGAAGAGAACTGAGTATCCATCTAAGGGCGAGTTGGTTGTAGTTAGGATAAAAAGAATAGTTCCTCATGGTGCTTTTGTTGATCTAGTTGAATATGGAAAGGAAGGATTTATCCATATATCTCACATATCTAGTTCTTGGGTAAAGAACATAAGGAGCCATATAAGCGAAGGACAGATGAGGGTTGCGTTGGTTATTCACGTTGATCCTAGGAAGAGACTTATTGATGTTTCATTGAGAAACGTTAGATCAAATCAGGAGAAAAGGAAGATAGCAGAATGGAAGAGAGAGAAGAAAGCAGAGAAGCTGTTAGACTTAGTAGCTAAACATTTCAAAGTTAGCCTTGAAGATGCATACAAGATAGCAGGATGGAAACTTGAGGATGAGTATGGAGAGATATACTCTGCTTTTGAGGAAATGGTAACAGAGGGAGAGAAAGCATTAGAAGGCATTGACATTCCTGTTGACTGGAAGAAGTATTTGGTTGAAATCGCGAAGAAGTATGTTGAGTTACCGAAGGTAGAGCTTAGCGGTGAAATGACAATTGCAATCCCGGGATCTGATGGCGTGACTAAACTAAAAGAGATTTTGTCTTCTATTGAAAAGGAAGGAGTTAAAGTTGTTTATCAAGGAGCCCCCAAATATTTCATAAAACTAGTGTCCACAGATTACAAGGCAGCAGAAGACCAGTTAAAACGCATAGTTGATGACGTTTCGAGCAAGGTTAAGAAAGCTGGTGGAAAATTTGAATTTAAGAGAATAGAGGATTGAGTATGAGACGTCTGATGATGTATTGTCCGCATTGTGATGTTTATACTCTTGAACTTAGATGCCCTAGATGTGGAAGGCAGACAGTTAGTGCACACCCACCCAAATTTTCACCAGAAGATAAGTATGGGGAGTATAGAAGGAAGGCTAAAATTATGGAAAAGAAGGGGATGTTATGATAGAGACAACAGTCAAGTTTGTTAAGAAACCAAAACTTAAGAGGCCGGTTTTGATAGAAGGTTTGCCTGGGCTTGGATTAGTCGGAAAGATAGCAGTAGATCATATGATAAAAGAATTGAATGCTAAGAAATTCGCAGATCTATACTCTCCTCATTTTCCTCCACAGGTTGTTATCAGGAATGATGGCCTAGTTGATATGATGAAGGATGAATTTTACTATTGGAAGGGTAAGGGTAAAGATATTATATTCATTGCAGGAGATCATCAAGCTAATAATCCGTTCGCCCATTACGAAGTAGCTGACGTGATATTAGATGTGGCAAAGAAATACAAAGTTAAAACTGTTTATACGTTGGGAGGTTATGGAGTAGGTTACCTTTCAAAAAAGCCTAAAGTTTTTGCTGCGGTCACAAACCCCAAGCTTATTCCAAAACTAAAGAAGGCCGGAGCCACTTTTGATAAGACAGGTGCTATAGTAGGAGCAGCTGGTTTACTGGTAGGATTAGGCAGTCTTAAGGGAATGGATGGAGTATGTTTGATGGGAGAGACTCATGGACAGATAATTGATGCTAGAGCCGCTAAGGCAGTATTAGAGGTTTTAGGTAATCTAGTAGGAGTTAGGGTTGATACATCTGAATTGGAAACAAGGGCAAAAGAAATAGAAAAGATAGTTGAGAGGAGTGTCAAGAAAGTAGAAACACCCGAGCCAACACCAGAGGCTCCGCATTATATCCGCTGATCACAAGCAAAAAACGAAACAAAAAAGGGATTAAAAAGGAAATTGCAAAAGAGTTATTAGATTTCATCTCTTTTTCTTCTTTGTCTTTCTCTTAGTTGTCTTCTTCTTAGTTGTCTTCTTCTTCTTTGTAGTTTTCTTCTTTGTCGTCTTCTTTTTCTTCTTAGTTGTCTTCTTCTTAGTCTTCTTCTTCGTTACCATTTTCAAACCCACCTCACAAAATTTTTCTTGTTGAAAAAACACAACACTTATTTAAAAAACTTTCTATTTTTCCAAATTTTTTCAATTCTCCTCTTACGCTTTAGATTTGCGTTTTAAGAAAATCAAAAGTAATGAGAAGATAGATTAATGAGAATTTGTAAAAATTATTCATGTTGTTTGCCGACTTGCATTTACATGGTCCTTATTCTAGAGGAACGAGTAAAAATCTAAGTTTTGAAAACCTAGAAATTTACGCGAAGAAAAAGGGATTATCTATATTAGGAACAGGAGATTTTACACATCCAAAATGGTTAGATGAGATAAAGAGATTAAGATACGATGAGGAAAAGCAATTATTTTTTTCTGAGAGTGGATTTCCTTTCCTTTTGAGCGTGGAGATATCAAACGTGTACCGTGACGATGTGAAAGTTAGAAAAGTACACCAAGTAGTATTAGCTTCGGATTTAGAGATTGTTGAGCAAGTAAGGGAAGAGTTGTCAAGGTTTGGTAATTTGAATATTGATGGAAGACCTACGCTTAATTTGTCTTTACCGGAAAGTGTTGAAATATTGAAAGGGATAAGTAGAGACATTGAAGTTTTTCCTGCTCATGCATGGACTCCTTGGTTTGGGGTGTTTGGTAGCAAATCTGGTTTTGACTCTTTGAAAGAGGCTTATCAGGATAAAGTGAAAGAGATCCACGCCTTGGAGACTGGGTTGTCTAGTGATCCTCCAATGAACTGGAGATTGTCTGAATTAGATAGGATTAATTTAGTTTCCTTTTCTGATTCTCATTCGTATTGGCCTTGGAGAATTGGTAGAGAGGCAACTATTTTTGATTGTGATCTTAGTTACAAAGCAATAGTGAACGCTATTCGAACTGGGGAAGGTTTAGTTGGGACTGTAGAGGTGGATCCAAGCTACGGGAAGTATCATTGGGATGGACATAGGAATTGCGGAGTATTTCTCAAGCCTAGCGAAGCAAAGAAATTTGGAAATGTTTGCCCTGTTTGTAGGAAGCCTCTAACTCTTGGTGTTCTTCATAGAGTTGAAGAGCTTGCAGATAGGCCGGAAGGATTTAGACCTAAGAATGCGAAAACTTTTTATGAAGTTCTTCCACTGGCTGTGTTAATTGCGAACTACTATAACACCGAACCGTCAACGAAGAAAGTTCAGGACATCTATTCATCTTTGCTTGAATTAGGAAATGAATTCTACGTTTTGCTGGAGGCCAGTGAGGAAGAGCTTGATAAGAAGCTAGACGATAAAAGATTAGTGAGCTTGATCTTGGCAAATAG
>Ga0190314_1000070_pt1 | contig 44438 bp, 61 predicted proteins | sample 4870071112_MG_FD_165055 | JGI IMG/M metagenome (GOLD analysis project Ga0190314, IMG submission 165055) | Hydrothermal vent sediment bacterial communities from Southern Trench, Guaymas Basin, Mexico - 4870-07-11-12_MG | ecosystem: Environmental > Aquatic > Marine > Hydrothermal vents > Sediment ...
CTATGAACCAAATAATCAACTTAATGGGTATTATGTACATCTCAACTAACTCTACAGTAAACTAAGTTATTAGAATAGCGTAACACAAGCATACACTCTCAAAGTAAACACTTTTTTTCAACGACGGGGAGAAAATAATGGAGAGAGGAGTGGTAAAGCTATCATCACTACCATACCAGCAACTACTACTATACATTATGGGCGAAAAAAATAACCCTAGATATAAAAATATAATCAATTACATATTAATTAGAGCTCCAGAACTAAACCTACTAAAATACCTAGTATGTCCAATATGTAAGAGAGAATTTAACAATAAGATTAGGTTCATAACACACTTAACACTACCAACAAGTAAGTGTAAACAATCACTATATCAAACATTAACACAAATACTAATAGAATACAAGAAATCAAGCTACCTCATAAGAACTGTAAGAAAAAGAAAAAGCAAAGGAGAATACAAGTGTATAAAATGTGGCTTTAAATCAAAAGATAAAATACAAGTAATACTACATATAGTAAATGAACACCTAAGAAAGAACAAGAAAGGATGATAGCATGCGTTCTCAAAAAGAACTCATAAATAAAAAGGAATGGGATGTCCTCATAATACTAGATGCATGTAGACTTGATACGCTAGCTGAAGTAATAAACAAGTATATGCCAAAGAAGGTAGAAGTAGAGCCAGTTATATCGGAGGGTTCATGTACCCCAGAATGGTTTTTAAATACATTTACCGAGAAGGATAATTACAGCGATATCATATATGTTTCGGGGAATGCATGGATAGCAACAGCACATGTAAGAGCCTTCATAAATAGACATGATAAGCAAGGCGTAGTTTACTCAGCACAAGAATACGCCCAGTTCTATAAACTGATAAATGTATGGGATTTCGGATGGAAAAATATTGGTGGAGTCTATACAACAGATCCACAAGAAATAGTTAATACTACAATAAAGCACATGATAGTATACAGAAAGAAGAAGTTCATACTACACTTCCTACAACCACACGGACCATATCCGTTCTTCCCAGACCTAGCCAAATACTATAGGAACTCCCCATGGACTCCAGATGCCCCACTGTGGAATGCAGTAAAGAGCGGAAAAGTATCATTAGATGTAGTGAAAATAGGCTATAGGAGTACGCTAACATTTGTATTAAACTACATTAAACAGTTACTCTCAAAACCAATAATGCATGGAAAGAAAGTAGTAATAACAAGCGACCACGGAGAATGCCTTGGAGAAGATGGAATATTCTTTCATCCATGTAAAACAAATCACCCAATACTAAGAACAGTTCCTTGGGCAGAAATACAGCTATAGAGAACGGGGAAAAATATGTCCAATCACGAATACGAAGAAGAATTCCCATTCGACCTAGATTCTAGACCACTAGATGACGGACTATACGAAGGATTTGACCCATGTGCAGACTCACCAGACTACCTAGCGTGTAGAGAAAACCTAGAGGAAGAATACTACGACCCATAAAGTACAAATAAAAAGTCCTAATTACCATTTTTTCCCATTGCGGGGAGATAACATGTATTTCAGATTTCATGAACCAAAAGAACTATTTGAAGCACTAAAGGCAAGAAATGGAATAATAATACCAATGGAGATAATAAGGGTAAGAATAAGTGAGAAAAGTCTTGGAGCACCCGGAAACAGATACCTATACATATTCAGAGTCTCAACAACAACATTCTTGCTACTAGATGATGCAACAGACTACTCTGGTACTGGAGGAAGAATACATGAGGAAATGGAGAAAATAGTAAAAATATTTCACGAAAACTTCAAGGTACCAGTAAAAGACTACGAAATAGATGGATACCTATACACAATAATAAAGAACGCATTCATAACCATAGGAAAATATGGAGAAAAACCGGTTTACTGAGGAACCATAAATGATATCAGTAAGGGTAATGTGGACTGAAAGAGAAGAACGTCAAGAATCACTAGAAATAACAAAAATAATACTAAGGGCACTAAGAGAACACGGATATAAAACCAAGAGAAGCAGAATAGTACCAAACAGAAAGAACCCCGGAGGAAGGATATTCATAAAGCTAAGAAAAAAGATAAAATAGCTTTTTTACAGCGGGGACTATGATAAAGGTATATAAGTCACATATGATTCTATGTACAAGCACGTTACCAACACTATGTATTGCTATAGCAAGCTTCTATAATGTTGAGCCAATATATATCGCAATAGACATATGCAATGAAGCAGAAGTACTATTATCAACAAATCTAAAAAGACTGCTACTAGAATTCCTAGAATGCATTAACCTAACATACACATGGAAGAAAACCAAAGACGGAAAACTAAAACTAGTAGTAAAGTGCGACAACAAGACATATGAGTTCTGTCAAGTAGGGTAACCTATTTTTTCACGGGGAAGTAAGTTGAACACCATAGAAGTAGTAGCTGAGATTCTATGCTCACTAAAAGCTAAAATAGTAAACATAGAGCTAGGACATAATGAATTCCATAAAGAATGCATTATTGTAGTACTTGACACTAAAGCAAGTAAAGCAATGGATACATGGCTTAAACTCATAGACAAGCTAAAGGAAAAGGGGATAGACACACCAGTATTCGTATACTGGACTAGAGAAACCGATCTAGCACCAGAAGAACTAGGAAAGTACATTGCCAAAGCACTAGTAAAAATGAATTTATTCTTAGCAACAAAGAAGCCGCTTAATAGCGTAGAGCTAATAGAAGAGGAATGGGAGTAATTTTTCTCTTATCTCCTATTATGTTTGACGGGGATAAGAAATGGCAGATGTATCTATCCTAACTCAATATATCCCCCCAGTACAGTTCATTGAGAAAGCTAAGCCAATTATAGACGAATTCACTGAAAATCCAATTAAGTTTAAACAGCTCTATAGGAGCCAAATAGACTCAATCACAGAAGTTACTGGTAAGGGATTTAAACCAGTAGCAGTAATGCTTGGAGGACTAACCTCTATAGCTGGAGTAATAGTAAGCTTCGTTAAATTCGACACACTAAAATACATAATAACATCAGAGCAAGTAGAAAAGGGAGAGAAAGGCTTTGAACTATCACATCAAGTGTATATGGCTCTCGTGGAGAAAGCCAACATGATACCAGTAATCATTGACTTCATGGACATACCAAGCTACATTGACGCAGAGAGACTATTCAGAGTACTAGCAGAAGGAGCAATAATAGTACAAGGAGTAACAGCAGAAGTAGCTGCATGGCTAGGAGCAAACTCTGGTTGTGGAAGACTACTATTCTACAGACCAAAACAAGGAAAGGGCATATTCAGATACCTATAACACAATATTTTTTTCCTACAGCAACGGGGAGGGACTTGAAATTCCATGTAGTAGTTAAAACAAACTATCATTGCCCCATATGTGGAAAAACCATATGTGAGATAAGACCTCCAATAGACTCATGGAGATATTGGTGTCCATTCTGCAATAACCTAGTAAAGCCAAAAGAGAAAATGAAAGAAGTAATGAAAAAATTAAATAAAAACACAATAGGAGTAGTAATCGCTGTAAAGGCACCATTCCCAATTGAACAAGTAGAAGAAATTAGAAAGAAACTAGAGGAATCCAAGTCATAGAAAAACTAGTAGATAAAATAGAAGGACAAACAGAGAAATGGAGTTATAAGCTCTAAACTCATATTCTTTTTCTCGTCGGGGAATAAAATGAGACTAGATAAAAGTAGAGTAAATGAAATACTAGAGTCATTTAATACACTGGATATTAAGCCAAGAGAAATAGCTAGGATATTCATGGAGGAAGCACTAGTATCTCTAACAGAGAGAGTTGAATCAACTGGAACAGATACACTAAGAAGACTAGCAAGCATAGAGTACGCAAACATTAGATTAGGAGTATTCATACCAGCACTAGTAACACTAAGCGACCTAGGTGAAGCAAACATAGGAGAACTAGAATCAACAACAAAAAGAGTAGTACAAAATCTCTCACCAATATTTAGGAGCCAGCAATACAAGTACTACAGCTCTGGAATGTGGTTTTCCTACATGTGGAGAAAAGCATTAAACACAATGAAAGATGCTGGCATAATATCAATAGATGGAGCAAGAGTAAAACTAGAAGTAGAAGACCCAGTAGAAATAATATCAAGATACTACGGTTCAATACCAGACAACATCTTCAAACAAATATCATTTGAAAGAGGACTAGTATTTAGTGTAATACATGAAGTCGGTCCCGCTGGAATAGACAAAAACTACATACCGGAAAGACTAGAGAAGTTCCACCACTATCAGCTAAGAAACTGGAGAAGAAAGTACGAGTCAATTAAGAGAGCCCATATTGAGGGAACTGGATTCCTACTTGAATCACGCTATGGTAGGCTAATACGCTCTCCAAACCGTGTAGCAAACCCAATAGTAGATAGAGTGCCAGCAAGTGTCTCAACAGTATCAAAGTACCTAATAGAGCTAGGAGTACTAACCGACAGACTAGTATATATCATTGGAGGTTCAGAAGCAAGAAGAAAAATGCTAGAACTATCAAGATGGGCAGATAACATAGGATTCAGAACAATAATAAGAATGGCTGACATCTATATAGATGGTTTTCGTGCACAATTACTTAAAATGATGCATCCTCAAATAGAGCTAGAGCAAGTAATACCATTTATAGCAACGATATACGATAAAGCATCATCACTAGAGGAAGCAAAACAGCTAAGAAAAGCACTACATGAAGTGCTAAAAGAACTAGTAAGAACTGGACAAATAGAAGAACCAGAAGATGTCCTTCAAAGATATGTAGTAGCAAAGTTGCACGAATTTGGCTTAATACATCAACATAACCACGGAAGAAGGTATACAGTACCAGATACAACACACATAATTCTCAAAGCAATGAAGAGAATAGTAGAGTAAAAACTAAAATATTTTTTCCCTCATACAAGCGGGGTCAAAAATGCAAGTAAGACTAGAAACAACAAGAAGAACAGAAGCAATAGGAGTAATAAGGGATTTCATTAACAAAACAAGACAAACACCATATGTCTATGCAAGACCAAGATATAGGAAAGATAAAAACATGTACATCATAACGCTGTTGATATCAAATGAAGAAGTAGTTACAGATTATAACAAAGTATTCACTCCATCTCCATCTCCAACACCTTATAGAGACTATGAAGGAACACTATTGTCCTCGCTATCTCAATTCTACCTAAATGAAATAATACTATGGTTAAAGAGAGGATACGTAGAAGTAACAGAAAAGGAAGAAAAAGAAAAAATGGAAAAGGAAGTAGAGAAAGTAGGAGCAACAGAAATAGATGAAGTCATAAACTTCTACTTCAGAATGTTCTACTATGCAAGATGCAAGGTATTAAAGAGAACTACGATTAAGACAATACCAGTTATAACCAGAAGAGAAATAGGAGATAAACTACTATCATTACTTATTGAAGATAGAAATGCTAGACTAATGCTAATGTTCATGCCAAGAGACGGATTACTTACCTCAGCTTACCTATCTTCAATAGTTGGCTTAACTACACATAACGAGTCAGAGAAACTAGTATCAATACTAGCAGCTCATGGAATCGTAGAGATAGTAGCACGCTCAACCGTAAAAGGCTCAACAGTATTCAAAGTAAAGGATAATACAAAACTAGAAAAGTTGAAAATCTTAGCTCATGGCATAGAAGCATACCTAACTGGCAGAATAGACTTAATTGGAGAAAAAATACCAGAAACACCAATAGAGTACGCTAAAATGTATAGAGTATCAAGAATAAACAACCTAGTCATATCAGTCCCATAAACTAGATCTTTTTTCCCTTAAACCACCTATTTCTAGCGGGGTGTAAACTCCATGTCAGAGTCAGAACTAGATATAGTTAAAGAATGCATTATGAACCTAATTACTGGTTATCTTCGTGGAAGATTCACTATAAATGACGTTATTATCCGTGTATCACGAGAACCATTACTAACACCATACCAGAAGAGGGAGATAATTAAGTCACCAACAATAACAACTGTTAAGAGAGTCTTCGGTGAAAAAGTAGAAGCCTACAAAATAAGGTGGTGTGGAGAAGAAATACACGTAGAACCACCAGTAGTACTAGCAGTAAAGTCTAAGAGAGATGCTGCCAAACTAATACGCCTATACAACTTTGTGTCACAGATAGAGAGAAAGGGAGACGTAATAGCATGCTCAATAGTGAAGCTCGCAGCAATGCTAGTTGATAGAAGACTAGATGAAAGCTATGGAATAGCACTCCTACTACCAATAGCAACAGACCTAGTAAAACTAGTATACGCTATAGCCTACATTGAAGGAAGGAGAACATATACACCATTCTACACGTTCTACATACCAGAACTAGAACTAGGAGAGTCAAGACTCATAGTAGGAGCAACAAAACTAACACCATTAAAAATAGAAAAACTAGAAAGCTTAGGAGCAGCAATACTACGCTACCTAAACAAGGGAGGCTCAAAGAAACTACTAGAAATACTAGGAGTAAGAGAAAACCAGCTACCACCAACAGATGATGGATGGTGGTCTTTTGGTATAGCACCAACAGAAATAGATGAAAGAAAAGTACTAGAACTAGTAGCAGAGGGAATAAACATTCATGCCGCCCGCTCACTAGCAAGGAGACTAAGCAAGATAAGATCAATAAATGATGTAGCAATAGCAATAAAGGAGCTAGAATACTACTACCCCGATGTAGACAAAGTTATACCAATAGTAAGCAAGGTATTCAACATACCAGAAAACGTGATAAAAGCAGCAAAAGAGCTCATAATGTAAACACATTTTTTCCCTATAAACGGGGTAGGGTCATGAAAAGCGAGTACTGGTTATCTACACTTAAAATAAATAGGAGAATTAATCTTTCCAATGTCTTTATCATTGAAACAGATGACTTAAAGAGAAGATGGCAACTTCTTCGTGATTTAGTAGTAAACTGGAGAGACTATGGATTTCGACAATTAGCTAAAGTAGAGTCCGAATATGGTTCAAAAATTGTTGAACAACCCCAGAGACCAGAAATAGTACTAGTAGACATAGGCACTAACACTATAGAAAAGTATGACTTTGATGACAAAAACCTAAGAATCCTAGAAACTGGAAAGCCAATACCATATGCTAAGCTACTAGATAATGGAAGGAAGAAGCCAATAGCGTTCATAATACACCACGTTATTACTCAGAGGCAAGCAGAAGCAATAGCACCAATACTACTATCCTTCTGTGACGACGACTACTTCTACCGCTACCGCTCAACGGTATTCGTGTTTACCCATAGTAAGAGACTATTTCCTCAAACGCTACTAAGCTATATACCAGTAACTACTATTACAGCTACAGATGAAGAAAGACTAAGAATACTTAGAAACATTGAGAAGAGATACAATGTAAAACTAAACATATCACTAGAGCTCCTACGTGGACTAAACCTACATGAAACAGAGACAGCTCTCCTAAGAGCAGTAACCCGTGGAATACCAGTAGAAGAATCAATAACGCTAGAAAAGATAAACAAGTTTGAAAGACTAGAAACAAGACTAGAATTCCCAAGACTAGGCTTAGAAAGAATAGGAGGATACCACAGCATAAAACAATGGATAAAAGAAAACATAATAGACGTAGTAAGAGACATTGACAGAGCAAGAAAACTCGGAATAGAGAATCCAAGAGGATTCCTACTAGTAGGACCACCCGGAGTAGGTAAAACAGTTCTAGCAAAAGCAGTAGCTGGCGAACTAAAGATACCATTCATACAGATAACCAGCGGAACGGTACTCTCAAGATATGTAGGTGAGTCAGAAGCAAGAATAGAGTGGATAGCAAGACTAGCAGAGGAAATGGGCTTATCAATAATATTCGTAGATGAAGCAGAGCAGCTATTCCCATCAAGAGCAGCAGTAGGATTTGGAGACACTGGAGTAATGATGAGGGTAACAGCTACATTCCTATCATATCTAGGCAAAGAAGAAAGACCATACATGATATTCATGACAGCAAACTATCCAGAACTACTAGACGAAGCACTAGTAAGAACTGGTAGAATAGACGCTGTAATACCAATACTCTACCCAGACAAAGAGGCAAGAAAAGAAATACTCAAAGTACACACCAGTATAGTAAGGAAAGTACCACTAGAAGACGACGTAGACTTTAACAAAATAGCTGAAGAAACAAACTGGTTTACCGGCTCAGACATAAAAGAACTAGTAGAACAAGCAGCTAAAATAGCATTCCATAGAGGAAAGACAAAGGTATCAATGACAGACTTTATGAGGGCAATAAATCGCATGAAGAAGACAGTAAACATAACTGAGAGAGAGGAATGGCTAAAGACATTTAAGGAAAGACTACTAAAGCTAAAGAATGCACCAATACTCATGGACTTATTTGAAGAACAACTAAGAAAGCTAAAAGAAGAACTAGGAATAATAGAAGCAAGGCTAGAGGTCTAAAACAACTAAACTTTTTTTCCACCCGTAACGGGGACAAAAACGCTAGTAGAAGTGCTAGTGCTAATAGTGGCATCTATTCTAGGATACATACTTGGAAAACTAGTTGGACACTACACAGCAAAAATACTCAAAGAGAAAATAGCTGAACAAACAGAGGAGTTCATAATAATATTTGTGGAAAACTGGACACCTCAAATAAGACCTATAACAAAAGAAATACATGAAATTTAAAATAAACGCAACAAATAAAAGCCATAAAAGCCTTTTTCTTATTCTCGGGGGGATGTAGCCGAGAACGGGATCAAGAGCCACGCCGAGTATAAAACTTTACCCGGGTAAACTGAGCTGAACCCCCAAATAGTTGAGAGGAACAATATTTAGGGTGATAAGATGATACAGTTAGAAGAACATGAACAAGAAATAAAGAAGAAAGGATACCGCATAAAAATTACGACAAATCTCGATGATAAAAACGTAAAATACATAATAATGGATAAAAGCAAGGAGTAAAAACTAGATGCTCTCGTAAACCATATGTCTATTTTTTAACTTATTTTACATATCGGGGAGAACCAATTGAACAATCTCATTTATATTGTCAAGTTTTCTGGAGGAAAGGATAGTACTGCTGCTCTACTAAAAATACTTGAAGATGGCATAACACCCCGATATACCATATACCAGTATGTTACTGGCAATACACAGAAAGAGGTTCTAGACTACCTTAACTCACTGGTAAAAATCATTGAATCAGAATTCAAAATTGATTTAAACTTCCAAGTCATATATTCCGAGGACTTTATACAGTTAATTAAGAGGCAGCACAAGCCGTTTCCTAATCCAAAAACGCTTTGGTGTACTTATTGGCTGAAAATTAGACCACTAAGAAAGTGGCTAAAAGAGAATCTTAAAGGCATACCAGAAGAGAATATATGCTTCGTAATAGGAGTAAAGAAGAGCGACTCACCGAAGAGAAGCCAAATATATAGTAAGCCGATGATTAGAGCAAATCAAATCAAGACAAAATACAAGGGAGTAGCACTAGATAGCGGTAGATACTGGTTATACTTCCCAATACTAGAGCTAACAGATAATGATGTATGGAGCATGCTCAAGAAATACCCTAGAATTTACGAGAAGGTAAAATGGGCTTACAAAAACTTCATAAATCCATCATCATGTATTGTTTGTCCATTCCACACCAAGGAATTCTATCGCAAAGCCCCAGTAGAATTCCTAAAGGAAGCACTTAGAATAATAGAGGAAATAGAGAAGCTACCACATATAACATTCTTTAAACTAGGATACGAGCAACTACAAAGACATAAGAAGATTATATTAAGTCACCTCAAAAACCAAAAGCTCCCAGTATAAGTGTTTTTGTCGGGGAGGGAATATGTCCCATTACCGTGTCGTAAGAGTAAACGATATAGTATTGGATGAACCAAGAATACAGAAACTCATAGAAATACTAGAAGAAAAACTAGGATACAAAGTCTATAGATACATGAATACATTAATCATATACACTACTAGCTATAATATACAAGTGTTCATTAGACAAAATGGCGTTACATTCAAGGTATATGAGGTAAGTAGAGAGGAAGCAGAAAGAGCAACACAGCCAATAGTAGAGGCAATGATCGCAGCAGACTACATAGTCTCAGCAGAAGAAGCTGGATACACCGTAGAAGAAATAGAGGTAGTACAAGAACAAGAAGCAGAAATAACAATATAACATGGGAGTCTAAATGGACTACGAAATATACTTAGGTAAGCTAATGTCAAAAGGAGAGCTAAAGGAAGTAAACGAGTTCAAGAATGCACCATTAGTAGTAGTATCACCATACATAGGCTGTGACGGAAAAATAATGTTCATGGACAAGAGGATAATAATAGCGTTAGCAGACCAAGATAAAGACTTCTGGCACGTAATAATCAGATTAACGCCAGAAGAAGCAGAAAAACTAGCAAAAACACTACTAGAAGTAGTAGAGTTCTCTAAGAAAACACAAGAAAAAGAATTAAAGCAATACCATAAAATAATAACATGATGTGGTAGCTGTGTCAGAGACCATACAGCTACCATATCGTGTTACCCATCCACTATACAAGTTACTGAGGAGGTATAATCACCCAGAGCTTATGAATCCCTACATAATTGACTACACCTACCAGTACGTTAAGGACTCTAAGATAATCTATGATCCATTTGCTGGAGTAGGTACTACAGCACTCATACTAAGACACCTACCAGACAAGTACATTATATTAGCTGATATAGAGGAAACACTAGTTAAGGCAATGAAAGAAGTAACCTCTGAGCTAAAACTTAATGGAAACATAGAGATACTACACCAAGACTCAACAATAATGTACATGAACGTAGACGCAGTCTATACATCACCTCCTTTTTTAACAATTAATCGGGGTGGAGGAATATACGAGAAGGGCTATTGGAGAAACGGAAAACCAGTAGACACAGAGCTACCATTTCGCCATATACGACAATACTCAAGCAACCCTAGAAACCTCTCAAACATGAAGGACACCTACTACTGGATTGCATGGCAGAAGCTAGTAAATAGGGTAAATGCAAGAAAATGGATAATACACGGAAAAGATATTGTAAGGAAAGGTAGAATCATAGAGACTTGGAGAGAATACATTAAACCACTACTAGCTAAGGGATTCAAGCTAGAAAAACTAATAGTATTCAAGAAACATAAACGTGAAGTATCTTTCTGGCAAAACCTAATGAGAAAGCGGGGACTACCAGTAGTAGACTACGAATGGGTAGCGATACTAATTAGGCAGAACTGAGACTATACAATCATGGGAAAAGACTAGTGAAGATATGGAAGCTACCCAAAACATGGTATGTATCTGGAAGAGAAGAACACAAATTCCACATAGATGTATTACTAGAAGACAGTGATGAGCTACTAGTTGTAGGCAAAACTAATTCTAAACTTGTAGTAATACATAGCATAAAGAACTACAAAGGAATGGGAAACAAATTTACTAAAGTTCATATAGAGTTGGCATGGGAGCCAGATACAAAAGCTCTACATGAACTTCCTTCTAATCTTCCTTTAATCGGGGATGAAAATGCCCCTAAAAATCAGAATAAAAACATACTCTGGAGAGGAAATACACGTTAAAGTAAACAAAAGAGAAGTAACAGAAGACTACATTGGATTTACTGGAGGAAAATGCTTTGAAGCAGCAAGCGAGCTAAGAAGCAAGCTCAAGTCAAAGCAAGAAGAACTAGAAGTTACGGAAAAACCAGAAGCATACGTTGAAGAGGAAACAACAGTACAGCTAGGGTAATGAGATGATAACTATTTCTCTTAGAAACAAGAATAAAGAAGCAATAACAGCAACCATAACCAAAAAGAACATACATGAAGTAGCTGGTAAGTCTCTTAACATCAAGCTAAAAAGCTCTACGAAAACAGTCTACGAATCCATGTGTGGGTGAAAACAAATGTGGGTAAAAATAGGAGAACATACAAATAGAATATTCTTTACAGAATACTACCTACAGCCATACAACGGTAAGAAAAAGGTAAAGGTAAAAGTAGTAGTAAAGGACTACAAGTCTAAAAGAAAGCTAAGTACATCAGTACTCTCAATGACATTGAAAGATCTTGCCAAGTGGCTCGCAAGCATACACTTAACAATAGATGACGACAAGTTCTCTAACAGAGGTCATGGATGGTACAAGACAATAAGATTCATAGTGGAAAAACTAGGATACCCAAGCAAACTAACCGACATGTATACACAAGCAATACTAGTATATGAAAGTAGAAAGTAGAGTAAAGAAGGCATACACTAAATTTTTTCACCTTAACTTAAACTTATAACATACGGGGAGAGCAAGTGCCAAATACTCGTGGAGGATATAGACAAGAAGTAGCATTCTATACCCAGTGGTTAAAACAACTTATAGAAAAGAGATTTGAAGAACTACTAAGAGAGCATGAACAAAAGAATACCGACGTTCATGGCGTAAGCAGTCCATACTATATAGCTAAGACTAGTAGAGAAGACCAGCTACCATCATGGATAGACTTGCCAGACAAGCCGTTTAGTACACTTGGAGCCGAATTCACAGTATCTAACGGTGAACTACAGATAGCCTCAATATCTAGGTCTAAGATAAGCGACTTCTGGAGCACTCCATTCTGGGACAATATACCAGATAAACCTTCACAATATCCTCCAGAACCACATGCATCTTCACATGCTCATGGAGGTACAGATGAACTAGACTTAAGCGGTTATCTTGGAAACGACTTATCATGGGATGCTACAAATAGGAAGATAAACGTAAACGTAGACGGGGTTTCAATAATACATAATGCTACAGATAACTGGATAGAAATAGGAAGTACTATTCCAAAGGCTATAACAGTACAAGGCACCCTAACCATAAATAAGAGCGTACCAGACCTAAGGCTAAGCGGTACAGAAGCAAACGCTAAAACGCTAGTCTTAAGAGAAAATGCTGGAGTATTCGAGTTCTACTCAGAAACAGATGGAGCCGTATGGGCTAAAATAAGCGAAGTAGGAATAGATAACTCAGATAAACTAGATGGATACCATATAGACGAAATACTCGGGTTGGTGATGGCTCTTGCCTAGCATATTCCCAATAGTAAGGAAGGCTACAGTATCAGTAGGTCAATCAAAAAGCATAACAATACTACCTCCAAGAGGAGAAACATGGGTAGTACCAAGACTAAGAGTAAGGGTTACACCCGGGATTACCAATGGAAGAATAATCATAAGACACGGATATCACTACATATACGAGGCATTTAATCCCGGAGAAGTTGATTGGGAAATAGACTTCCCAAGAATAATATTCAACAAAATAGTAGGTGGATTAACATACCAATGCTGGATTGACGTAGACGTCTACGTATTTAGTGGTTCAGAACAAACAATAGAGATAATTGGAACTGGAGTAAAATGTAACGGATTTGGAAGACTATATCCATCAACAAATGTTGGTGCAAACTCTACACTTACTTGGACTATAAGACCGCCAGAAAATGAAATATGGCTTATAAACTCAGCACATTCACGTTTTGTTGGTGCCTCCGGATTAACTATAAATGTATACTATGTTGATGAGGATGCTGGAATAGAAATACAATATGGCTCAGCTACAACTACTGATACAGAAGCAGAATACGAGGTAAAAATGACAGAAAAAGTTACAGTAACATATACAAAATACCTTAAGTTTGAATTCAATAATCCTACTTCAAATACCGCTAGTGTTCTTAGAACCTTGACATACTTTATATTGCCAGCATCATAAGCTACTACTGCTTACCTCTTCTTTAGCATATATCGGGGGTGCATGGTGAGCCTAGGTGAAAGACTCGTCCTTAAAGGATTTCTTATTTCAACGTGGGTGCCATCAAGTGAGAGACTATGGTTTAAATTTGAGGTACCATTAGGAGAAATAGACATAGAAAAGGTAGTAAGAGAGCTAACAAGCATCTACGGTAAAGTCAGAGTAGAATCAAATAGGAGGAAGAAAACATACAAGATAAGCATACCAGTTCTCAGAGAAGCAGCTAAAAGACTAGAGAGGATTAGAAACAAGTACTTTGACTGGCTAAAAGAATACTGCATAGTCATACAGAAAATAGAGGCAACAACATTCTATAGGAACATATACCTACTACCAGCAGACAACCTACGAGAATTCATGAAAAACTGGGAGAAGCTAGAAAAGACAATAGAGAGCATAAATAAGCTAATAGAGAGAGAAGTAACATCCAAATCATATGAGAAGACTATAAATGTATTAGAAAAACTAGGTTTAAGTAATGCTGCTGAGGAACTCAGAAGAAAACGTATTGAAACAATAAAAGCCAGCATGTTAAACAAGTTAGGCTCTAGTGATGAATCTGGATGGATAATACCAAAACCAAGAATAAGACTAGATAGACTACATCTCAGATTAGACGACGTAGCCGACATGGTGGAAGATCCAACAACAAGAAGAAAAGTACAAGAAATACTAGAGAGGCAGTACAAGGAGCAAATAGAGCAAATAATGGTCTCAATAAGAGACCAGATAAAGGAGATAGTAAGGAAAGCAGTAGAGTCAAAGAAGTTAGAAGCACTCATGAATGCAAGAAAAGAAATACTAAACATCGCTAAGAAGGCGGATTCACTAGGACTAACTGGAATAGCTGAAACAGCAAGAACAATAGCAGACAAAATAGTTAAAGTACAGAAGGAGACTCTAAGCGAAGAAATAGTAGATGAGGCATTTCAGTCAGCAAGACTAATAATCTAACAACAACATATTTTTTCCCCGAGTCTTCGGGGAAGAAACATTGAGAGCAAACATTATCTTATTATCATTACTGTTAATACCAGAACTGCTACTAGTGATAACACTATTATATTCGATACAGTACTTCAAAAGAGACATATTAACATGGCTTGTAATATTCATTGTAATGCTCTTTCCAATACCATATGTAGTGGTGAGAATAAATGAACAAGCTAATCAATAAAATAGCTAAAAAGCATCTAAAAACACTATTGCATAACATCATCTTTAATAAAAGGAGAGCATACAAAGAAAACTACTACATATTTAAACAAGCACTAGAATACGCAGAGAGAAAACTAAGAACACTATTAATTAACGTAAATGGAGCCTCATATCAGTGCATGATATGTGGAAGCAGAGGCTTCACACCAAGAGGAATATTCCTACATCTAATCAGAAAACATGAAAACGAAATAATATACCTAATAGAAGACGAAATTGAGGAATACTTAATGCTTCATCAACAACAATTTAAGGTAAAACAATAATACTTTTTTTAAAATCTTCGGGGAGTTATTGTGGTTCTTGGGGAAAAACTAGCTAAAGAATACCTAGAAGTAGAATATAAATGTAAGCTATGTGGAGAAAAATTCAACGCAAAAGAGAATGCAATACAGCATATACTAAAGAAACACGTAAAGAGATGCTCTACTTGTAAACACCAATCATACGAAATAAATGCTAGAACAGTCCTACAATACTGTAAGAAGAGAAAAGAATTTCTAAATAGAATAGCCAGAATATACGGCAACCTAGGATATATAGTAATAGACTGCGAATACTATGAGCCAAGGGAGAAACATGAATCTTAAGGAAGAAGATATAGTACTACTAAAGTATCTCCTACAACATATTGATAGATATGTGCCAACAGTTGAACTAGTAGTAAGACTACATATACCAGACAATAAGGTACGCTACCATCTAAATAAACTAGCAAGAGAAGGATTAGTAGAAAAGAGAAAAGAAAAAGGCGTACTCTACTGGAGATTAACACTAGCTGGAGCAAGAATAGCCTCTAGGCTAAAGCAAAAAATTTAAATAATTACAACCTTTTTTACCTCATAGCGGGGAGGGAGGATGAAGTACATTTTCCTACGAAGCCAAAACACCCATTCATAGAGCAGACCCTCATACCCGGAATCGTATGGGTATTAAGGTCAAAGAGTAAAGTAAATAGATTTGGTGAGCCAAAAGGAATAGGAAAAATGGCTTATCAGCCAAGTAAGAAGCGATACATAGTGCTCTGTTTTGACGAAGAATGCGATATCTACTTCACAGCAATAAGCAAGTAAGTATCTACCAAGCATATGTCTCTGTTTTTTATCCTTACGGGGTAAAGACATGAATGAAAAAGATTTGGAAAGAAAAATAGAGTTAGCACAAATGATGGATGTTCTGGAAGAGTATAGACTAATAGTGGTTAATCCACAAAGTAGAGGATTCATAGTTCCAACACCAGCAATAGTACTTCTCTATACCATTGTAGCAAATAGTGTATTAGAGTTAGCTATTAGGCTAATCAAGGATAGATGTTACTTCAAGTCGTGGGGCGAAAAACCAGATAGAATTGATATAATGTACACTATATCTGCACTAGTAGTACCAATATTTGAGGAAGTAATAGCTGGAAAAGAAGTAACACTCACACTAAAGGAAATGGAAAAAAGAGTAAAGGCATTAACATGGCTAATGGAAACAATATATAGAACTGATAAGGACTTTAGAGAACTAATGAATAGATCCGTAGAGCTACTAGCAGAGATACACATGCTAATGAAACAAATAGGCAAACCAGCCGTAGAAGTAGAAATACGAGGTGATAAATAGTTGCCAAAAACAGATTATCCATTTAACTCAGCTTCACTATATTTGACATGGGCTATATACATTGCTCAGAGAAACGACCTTCTAGGAGAAGTATTCACATATAGTGAAGCTTACGTAGCAATATCAATACTAGCAGAACTAGATGATTTAAGATTCCCAGTAATGCCTAAGAGAACATACAAGAAGACATTCTTTAGACTAGTAAATGAAGGAGAAATCATAGTAGTAGACGCTACTTCAAAGCCAAGAAAGTACAAGCTCTCAGACATGGTAATAGACAGAATAATAAGAATGAAATCAACATACAACCTATACGAACCAAGCTTTAGCATCGAAGAAATAAAGAAGGCAAGAAAGAGCCTATTCAGAAAATGGAAGAGAAAACAAGAAAAAAAGAAAAAGAAAAAATAATTTTTTACAATACGGGGAAAGAACGTGAAGTCATGTATACATATAAAGATAATGAGATGTTCATATGAAGGCGAACCACCATTAACAGTATGCATTAAGTGTCTACTAGCAATATTAGGAGAGCTAGCCGATAAAGCATTTGAACAGAAAAAAATTGAAGGAAATACATGTATATACTTGTGGGTCGTAGTCAATGCTCTCATAAAAACTATATCAACACTTATACTCATACATCATGCCGATAGAATGTCAAAGAAGGATATTAACGAATACAAAAACATGAAAAACATAGCAAATCATAATTTAAGCCTAATTGAACTAGCACAAAAGGAGGGAGGAAAACAAACATGGGTAGAATAATCTTCGAGGAAATCCATGTTAATAAAGACACAAAAATATATAACGATGTTTACGAATTCTTTGGAGTCCCTCCAAGACATATAATAACAGTTGAGGATAGAGTTTATAGAATAAATGGAAGAATAAGACATATTGAAGTACTAAAACCAGTAGGTAAACTATTATCGGCAGATTTTGCCTATCTAGTAGCTCAGCGTCTAGAAATGAAACCATATGTTAAGAGGATACTTGAATCGCCTATACCAGCCTATAACCCACTAGAGGAAAACAATGGGAGATACTACTATTGTTTCGTGTTCTCATGCGATAATGGTGAACTATATGACCTAATGTACATACTAGGAGTACATACAATAGATGAGAAAGGGAAAAGAGAATACCAGAAGCTAAGGAGATTCCTAGAACTAGTAAGCAAAGCATATAACGTCAAATACGAGGTAGTTCCACCAACAACAATAGTCTTACTCTTAAACTCATAGTTTTTTCCCACATGTCGGGGTGAAACGCATTGAGCGTAGAAAGGAGAATATTAAAACACGATAAATATAAGGTTAAGATCTATCTAACAAAGAGAGAACTAGAATACATGGGCTGGAGGCTAGGAGACAAGATAACATTAGAGCTTAAGCCAGAAGAAAACATTATAATAATACACGGTCCACTAGAAAGAGATGAACAAATAAAACGAATAGCAAGTATAGCAAAGAAGCTAGGCGTGAAAGGACTGTTAGAAATGCTTCCACTAGCACCCCATAGCTCAATAGCTGAAGCATCAACTAAGCTACTAGCAAATGAAAGCAAACTAAAACAAATACTTGAAATACTTGCATCTGGAAACATAGAGGAATACTATAAGGTACCAGAACTAAAAACACTAATGCTAAGAGCAGTATCCGAAACAAGTACTCCAATAGAAGCACTCCAGTACATTATGAGCCAAATATACATGTACCTTAGATAAACCACAACATACTTTTTTGTATACACGGGGATAATCAATGAAAATACCCAAGGACAGCATGATCTACTGGTACCCAATAATAGAAGAAATAGATGAAGTGAAACCATATCTACCTAGAACAACAATAGTGGTTTCTCCATTCACAGACGACTACATGATATGGATAAGGATAGAAGAAGGAGACGTAACCCCGCTAGAAGTACTAATGTATAAACAATGGTTAGAATTAATCAGAAGCATCATTGACGAATTCTACGGCTACCCAGTATTCATTAGAACAGACCACTGTAGCTGGAAATGGTACTGGAATAAAACATGTGTAGTGGAGTCACCAAAGAACTTAGCAAAAAACATACTTGAAATAATATCAAATACTGTATCTTTTGCAGAACTACCAGTAAGAGCAATAGTAATAAGGGAGCTCCTAAAGATAAAGCACACGTTCAGAGCATTCTACGGACTACCAATAGGGAGAGAATTTAGATTCATAGCAAAGGACGGCAAGTATCTCTGCCATGGCTACTACTGGACAAAGAAATCAATAGAATTCAAAGAAGGCTATACTGAGAAACCAGAAAACTTTGACAAACTATACGAAGAAATAAGTAGACCACTAGATCCAGAAGACTTTAAGCTACTAAAACATCTCTCAGAAGTAGTGACAAAAGCTCTTGGAGGAGCATGGACAATAGATTTTGCACAAACAGAGGATGGTAAATGGTATCTAATAGATATGGCTACACTTGAACACTCATGGGTACCCCCAGAATGCAAACACCTAGTAAAGTGATTACATGAAGTTAGAGAAACAACTCTACCCAATAATAAAATCTTTTTTAGAGCAACGGGGATTCAAGGTACTAACAGAAGTAAGGCTTAGAAAATACCTCTCTGGATTCTACTCAGAAATAGATATCCTAGGAATAAAAGACGACGATACAGTAGTTATAGTTGAATGTAAGCTCAGAAACTTTAAGAAAACATTAATGCAAGCAATAAGGCGTAGACTATACGCAGACTACATATACCTAGCATTCCCTAAACGCTACGCCAAATACGTTTACAGAAGATACCCATATAGAACAGCTATAAGAGCATGGGGATTCGGACTCCTAGCAGTAAACGAAGACAAAGTAATAGTCTTAATGGAGCCAATAAAGAACAACGCAATATTAAAAGAAATACTACTAGAAAGAATAACGGGGTCAAATAGTGAAGAAACATAGATATATCTATAGAAGTAAAGTTGAGTACGCTGACTGGGCTTTTACACCCTATCTCGGCTGTGGACACGGTTGCAGATACTGCTACTGCCGAAGAATGTTTAAAGTAGAGTACAAGAAGTGGCTCCAAGCAAAACCGAGGAAAATAGACTTTCAGTTACTTAAAAGCGAGCTAATAAAAGCAAAACCAGAAATAACTAGGCTATATATTAGCTTCTCATGCGACCCATATCAACCTATAGAGAATCACTATAAGTACACTAGAAAAACCGTGCAGATATTAAACGAGTTAAACATACCCTACTGCATCTTAACTAAATCAGACTTAATACTAAGAGATATGGACGTATTTGACAGTAAGTTAGCACTACTAGGATTAACCATAACCACACTAGACGAGGAAACAAAGAGGTACTGGGAGCCATTCTCACCATCAATGGATAGGAGATTAAATGCATTAAAGCAGCTACACGAATCTGGGTTCAAGACATGGGTTTCAATAGAGCCAATACTAGACTACACCTACCTAGACGTTATTAGAGCTGTAGCCGATCATGTAGACCTAATAGTAATAGGTAAGCTAAACTACTACAAGCCACTCAAGCCAATAAACTGGAAAATAGTCTACAAACAAGTTGTAAAACTATGCAATGAACTAGGAGTAAACTACATCATAAAGAAGGAGCTAAGAATATACTCTGAATAGAAATATTTAAAAGACATGAAAAAGAAAAACATTTTTGACGGGGAAGTAAGATGGAGTGGACAGATATACTTAAAGAAGACTGGAGAGAGTTGGCAAGGAAAGAAGATAACCATAGATTCTACCCAATACCAAGACCGATGCGAAACAACATAGAAGAACTGGTCAAGGACATGTACTATCTCAAACTAGAGACAAGGAAAACCAAGAAGGGGCAAATAGTTGAAACATACGTAGTACCAATAATAAGGGATAGAGGTAGAGAGACAACAAACTACGATATGCCAGCACTACTATTCCTAAAGATAGTTAAGGAGAAAAGAGAAATCAAACACATATACTACAATATAGTTAAGATACCGCTACCAGTACTATACGACTTCATGGTAATGCTTAGTAGGCTAAAGGAGTTTGCTGGAATGAAGCTAGAAACAATAAGGAGAAAGCTACCAACAATAGACATAGAGAAAGCACTAGCAATAATAAGATTAAATGAGAGAGCACAAGAACTAAGACAGAGAAGGCTATTTGAATACGCTAGAGTGTAAGTACTGCTAACGCAACATACATTACCCTTCATTTTCTATCATTAAACGGGGTAGCTAGTGACAGCTTCAGATCTGGAGGCTGCACTAGCATACCTAATAGTAAAGGTACTTGCCGGAAACAAAAACAAAATACTAGCAATATACGAATACCTAGTTCTCGACAAAAGCATAAGGGAAGTAAAAGAAAAATATGGTTTCAGTAAATCACAGATAAAAGGATGGTCATACAGACTAATGAGATATAGAGGAGCAAAGAAACTACTAGCAAAAACAATAAACGACCTACTAGAAATAGAGCCAATAATAACCAAAGACAATATATGCAAAATATGTAAAGCACAAATATCTGACCCAGAAAGACACGTTCTAAAACACAAATTCATAGTAAATAGACATATACAGAAAATACTTGAAAAACTAAAATAACATATAGGAAATAAAACTAGAAGAGGAAAAGCATACTAGTTATTCAACCTAGAAAGAACGAACATATCTATACTATTTCTAAGAACGAAAACGGGGATAAAACATTGGAGGCGGAAAAGAAAGTAGATAAAGAACTACTAGAAAAGCTTAGAGTAGCAGAAAGAATAGATCTACTAGAAGAATACGGCTTCATTATAACTAGAGGAAAAGACCTCATTATACCAATAGATGCCGTTAAGCTATTGTCACATATGTTTGATAGAGCAACAATCCTAGTAGCAACAACAGCTCTAAAAACTAGAGTCAAACCAATCAGTAATATTGATACAGATAGTGTTATAGCATTGAATGCATTTATAATGGCTCCATCACTATACTCGTTAAAATATGGTACGGATAAGATACCAATATATCACCTATTTAAGCTAGCAGATGCTATCGCAATGCTCATCAAGATACTATACAGCAAATATACAGACACACTAATAATCACAAGTATAGTAGCTGCAATAAAACTGTACTCTATGGTAAACGACATACTAGAAGAAGTAGGAGCAAGAGAAATACCAGAAGAAGAAAAAAAGGAAATAGAGAAGACACTCCGCTACCTAGAAAAAGCACTAAAAGAAGAAGAACAAAAACTACTAGGGGGAAACAAGCAACCCTAGAAACAATACAAATATAACACTGCGTGCAACTGCGTGTGCAGAAAATTAGAGACCAGCACCCTCGCACCCCACATAACTCTCTTTTTGCAAACTTCTGAACACTGTCTTGCATATACATTAAAATACATTAAAGAATAGAATATAAAATATATATATATGCAAACTTGTGAACAAATGTTAGAGTTTCTGAACAAAAACACACTAGTGTGAGAACTTGCGTAAAAAGAAGAAAAAGAATAATAAAGTTCATCTTCACGTAGTTATTGACGCAGAACTATACTCTAAGGTTAAGGAACTTGCAAGCAAAGTATATGACTGCCATAGGGGAGCCCTCAGCTATGCAGTAGAGGAGGCTCTGGAGCTCTGGTTAGCAGCACACGCAAATGCACACAGAGTAAACCCAAGACTCCCACTAAGAGAGCGATACAATGCAGTAATAGAATGCATAGAACTAGAACAAGGATACATACCCTATACAATACACCAATCAGTATTTGAGAAGTGTATAATGAACACATTCAACGTAAAAGACCCTAGAACAGTATACGGCTGGCTACACAGATTCTACCAAGCTGGACTCATTAAACCTCTAACAGTAGAGAAAATATATAAGCCAAGTGACTGGGCAAGAAACAAAATAATTGAGATAGTAGCAAAGAAACTCTAACACTTTTTTCCTTCACACGGGGTGGAATGGTGGTGGTTAGGTTCTCGACTGTAGCGGTCGCTGCAGTGGTAATACTACTGATAAACGTCATAGCGTTAATAGTACTATTAATGAGGACAAAACAGTAAATAAAGAAACACCCTTTTTTTCTACTACTCGGGGAAAAGAAATGAAAAAGGAAGTAGAATGCAAGATCGTTCTCAGACACAAGGAAACAGAAGTAAGCGAAACACTAAGCTTCTGCATAGAAAAATACGAAGTCATATTAAAGTGTGGTGACATAGAAATAAAGCTACCAATACTAGCTGAGGACACAGTAGTAAATACAGCTCAGCTACATATAACACAGCCCCTCTTAACAAGTGAATATAGGAGGATAGTTCCATGCAAAGAAAAGATAGAAAAACTAGCAGAGAAAATAGCTGGAGGAAACCTAACACTATAACTAGAAGCAGACTTGAAGAGAAAAAATAACCATTATTTTTTCTTTCTTGGACATATAACTCTAAACGTACAGTAGTTGCACTCCCAGTCATATCTCGGGGCAGTAGCCTCTGTAATCAACTTAACTATATCTTCATCGCCTAGCTTCCCGCTTACCTCATATTCAGTAAACCTATCTGGAGTAACATATACTAGTATAGTCTTATCTATGTCAAAGAGCCAATTATATATCTTGCACTGCAATACATGGTGCTCTAATGGAATACCAGTATCACTCCTAGAAGTCTTAATCTCTACTCCAATCTTCTTATCAATTAATGCATCTATCCTACCACTAATAACTACTTCTTGACCCTCACCTATCTTCACCTTCTTATATTTCTCAACTTCTACTTCGGCATGCCTAAAGTCTACTAGAATTTTCTCTAACCCCATATGTACAAGCATGCCAAGAATAAACACTGGATTCAATAAATCACTACTAGTTAAGTCGGGGTACTTTATTTCAAACTCTCTCTTCAAAGGACACCTAACAAGGTCAGTAACCCAGTAGACATTTGGTAACCTCCTATACTTATCCTTCTCTTGTCTCTTTAACTCATACATAATCTCAACGATCAACTTTACTCTCCCCAAGAAGAAAGAAAAGTGAAAAAGAAATAAATTTATTCGGGGAATAAGCCATGAAGAAAGTATCAATATCTGCAATAGTAGCTATAGCATCAATAGTGTTAATAGCAATAGCTTGCGGAATACTACTATACAAGTGGACCCATGAATTTACAATACTAGAAGAATGGCTTCATATATACTCAGCAGCACCATATGAACCAGACGGCATAACATTATTCTGGACCGCATACTTCATATACGAGAAGGTAAAGCTAATACTAGCATACGTAATGGTGCTAACAGCACTAAACATAATAGCACTAATAGCAATACTAGTAAGAACCGCAGAGAAATAATAAACATTAAATCCTTTTTTTCCTCTACACACATACTATTATCTCGGGGTTCATAGACGAAATGGGCAGTAAGGAAACTACGTGAACATAACCTAATAGACCAAAGCGGTAAATACATATTTAGAATAGGAATGCTAATACATTGCCCTACCTTCTACCTAGCTAAAAATAGAATAGGACTAATTGAATGGCATGGACAAGAACTACACATGTTTATACAGAGGCGAGCAAGGCTAAGAGGATGGATACCAGAACAAGAAATAAGAATAGAAGACTTCATACCCGGGGTAATTCTGGTAGGACACCCAGATCTAATACACCCAGAGCTTCACAAAGTAGTTGAAATAAAGTACACGAAATTAAAGAAGCCACCACAAGAATATAGGCTACAGCTATCAGCATACAAGTACATGTTAGAAGAACTAACTAATACTAGCTGGGAAACATACTTCCTATTCTCAGCAGTTCCTCTAACAGAGCTAAAGAAACAGCAACTGCACATTGAGGTAGAGAAAGCACTACAACTAATAGAGCAAGACACCTCAAATACACTTAAAGTACAAGAATTAAAGTACATTAAAGTACTACACTATAAGTACCCGATAAGGAACATTAAGGAAATACTTCTCAAGAATGCAAGAGAGCTAAAGAAATACCTAGACAAGGGCATAGCTCCAAGAAAGCCATCAAAACTATGCATTATACTAGACTGCCCACTAAGAACTGGCTGTAGAGAATACATAGAGTGGAGTAAGCGGGGAGAAGACATGTCGAAAAATGTTACATTCAAAATAGACTATAACCTACTAGAAAAACTAGATAAGAAAGCAAAAGAAAAAGGACTAACAAGAAGCGAGGCTATCAGAGAAGCAATAGAAAAATACCTACAAGACCCATAAGGTGGAAAAACATGAATGAAAACACATTCATATCCAAAATAATATCCAAGGGAGGCTACTATAGACTAGTAATGTATACTGAAACAAAATCAGAAATACAAGACGTAGAGCTAGACACGGAAAAACCAAGAATAAAAACAATAGTAAAGGTATACAATGAAGGCTATCCAACTAGGCACACGAAAATACTTACCAGAAAACATAAAATCATGCTACCACTAGGTATATGGAACATAAAGAACAAGTACATAGACAAAATAGAGAAAGAATACAAGGTATACGTATTAGAGCTAGAGCCGTTCACACCAAAAGAGCTAGCAGAGCATCTAAACAAAATAGGCAAAAACATACAAGTACCAATACATGACGATCAAAACAAGTGTCTATACTACATTATCTGGACACTAGAAACACCAATAGTATTAGCTACATTAGGTAACAAAGCATATACTTCAATAACCGTAGACGGAGAAAAATATGCAGTAAAAGTAGAGGGATTCAACTTAGACAAAATACTAGAAGACTATGAGTCAGCAACAAGAGATAAACTAGAAACAACAATTGCAGCAGTAAGACCATACGAAACACTAGTAGCATTCAAGACAACATGTGGATACCTAATAAACATAATAAAGGTAGAAATAAAGTAGAGGATAACAATAATGACAAGAAAAATGACGTTTAAGCATCCTAAGGCACTAAAACAGCTACTAGAAAAAGGAATTGTAGCAACAATGAGAAACTACTTCTTACCACCACTAACAAAAGTAAAAGCAAACAACAAATATGACTGCATAGTACTAGGAAGCACAACAGCAACAGAAGAAAACATAAAGAAACTATACGATATAAGCGGATTCAGTTCTCCAGAAGAATGGTTAAGGGAAGCAATAAAAATACATAGAGGAAAGAGACCAGAATTCATTATAGTAGTAGCAAAGTTAGACTCCACTAGCGAAAAACTTAAAAACAGTTAAACTTTTTTCCATATACGGGGAAGAATATGAAAAAGAGGATAATACAAACCAACTACATGATTATAGTAACTAATGCTGATAAGGTAGTCGAGGAGATCTGGAAGGCTACACCTATAGAACTTAAACCTCATATACTATTATTTGCTAAGCAGATAAACGAGTTCAACGAATTCATGGAAAAGTTATGCAAAGAACACAACCTAACCTTTTACCCCATACTAACTAGAGTAGAAAACTATGACGCAATAATAGAAGTATATGGTAAGATTGAGGGTAATACAGAGCTAACTATAGAGCTACTCAAGAAACATAAAATAATAAACCCAGAGCCAATAATACTACGAGAACCCGTAACAGAACTAGGTAAAGAACTAGGCATTGAACCAGAAACATACAAGTTCTATCTAGGTAGATTCAAAGACCTAAACCTACTATTCCTAGAAGCAGATGAATACAAGGTAAAGTTCTGGGTACAGCTACCAAAACTACCAGACTTCAGTAAAGCAAAGTGGGGAGACATAGAAATAGAGGTATCAGAAATAGCAGAGAAGAAGACAAGAAAGAAAGTAAAAAGGCTAGGAGGAACACTAGTAATACCACTCAAACCAGAACTAGAAGCAATAGGATTAACTGAAGGAGACATAGTTGAAATAGAAGTAGATAGAAACAACAAAGAAATAATCATAAGAAAAAGAAGATAATGCTTTCTCCGCAAAGCTTTTTTCTTTTTAATGAACTATTAGTTCTTGAAGAAAAATGGTAAACTACAGACCATGGCAACTTCCAGTAATACAGCGGGGAGTAAAGAGTCTCAGCGAAGGTAGTGTATATGCTATTCAGTCCCCAACTGGCTCTGGAAAAACGTTAATGGCTTTAGACATAGCGTTTAGACTGATGCAAGAAGGAAAAGCAAGAAGAGTAGTAGCAGTAGAAAGAACTAGAAACCAAATGCTATCCTATTCAAGAGACCTACACAAGTTCTTTCCAAACAAGACCTACACAGTACTAATATCAAAGACAGATACATGCCCATACGTTGTAGGCGGGGCTGACCCAGAAGACATAGACTGTAAAGTCTGCTCTAGGAGCCCAAACTACGACCTAACACTAGCACAGCTCAGAAGCCATGGTACTTTTGAGGCAATAGACATTCTAAAGAAAATGCAAAACATATGTCCCTATTACTCATTAAGAGGATTAATGTATAGAGTAGACCTAGTAGTTTTAACTTACCCGTATCTCTTCTCACCAATAACACGTAGAGCAGTAAAGATACACAAGCTAATACCAGACTCAATTTTCATAGTTGATGAAGCACACAACCTAGACAAGATAGGTGAACTACTAGAGAGAACACTAACAATTAGGAAGATAAGGTTAGCTAAAGCCCAAGCAGAAAAATACATTAAAGACACATACATGTACAAAGCACTCATAAGAGCACTAGGTAAACTAGAAGTAAAGGTAAAGGAGATAACAAGTAAGTGCGAAGAAGAAAAACTCACACATATACCAAAGAAGGAGATATTTGACGTACTAGAAATACAAGACATAGCAGCAATATATGACTGTGGAATGGCAATAAGGAGCATAATGCAAAACCTAAAGAAATATCATGTAAACTGGGTTCTAAGCATATATAGGTTCTATGAAGCACTAAACGAGCCAAGCCTAGAACTATTCGCAACAAGCGATGAACTAGTCTTAAAGCTAACTGACCCAGCACCACTACTAGACATACTAAACCACATACCATACCTAGTATTAATGTCTGGAACCCTTCCTCCCAGAGAATACATGGAGAAAGTATGGGGATTAAAGAAACCAATAGACTATGTAGACGTAGACAAAGAATACGGTCCAGTATTCCCAGAAGAAAACAAGAAGTGGATAATAGCAGAAGACGTAGACACAAGATACGCCAATAGAAAGCTAGAGACATGGCTAAAGTACTCCTCATACCTTAGAAGAATATACTTTAAAGCAGAGAGAAACGTACTAGCAGTAACACCATCATATAAGGTAGCACATGAAATAAGCTTACATCTAAGAGACCTACCACTAATAGTTGAAGACAAGAAGACAAGGCTAGACATAGTTCAAGAAAAGATATACATGAAGAACACTAAGTGGCTCATAATAGCAGTAGCACAAGGAAAGCTAGCAGAAGGAGTAGAGTTTACAGACCCAGAAACCGGGGAATCACTACTCTCAGATATAGTACTAGTAGGAATACCGTATCCACAGCCAGACGACTACCATAAGATGCGTTCAGCAAGAATACTACAGAGGATAGGGGAACTAAACTGCGAATTAAATGAATTTGACATAACAATGCATGTTCCAGCACTCATAACAGTAAAGCAAGCACTAGGAAGAGCAATACGCTCAAGGAGAGATAAGGCAACATTCTGGCTCCTAGACAAAAGATACCTAAGACATAACTGGCTAGAGGATCTAGACCTAACTAGAGATAAAATAAAAATACTAACACTAGAAAACATACTACTGGAGACCTCATTTGGCGAAAATAAAGCCCTTAGAGCACTGGAAACCAGCACCAATTGAAGTACGAGGTGAGATTAGAGGGGGAACTCTCTTCTTTACTTGTCCATTCTGTGGGCACTCAAATACCCGTAAACTACCATCACTAAGATTTAATGTAGAGGAAAGAGGACTTGTACTACTAACTAGATGTCATAATAGGACATGTAGAAGACTCATAGAAGTAAGAGTACCATCAATGAAAACAATAAGGTGACATCTAGTGTACTGCTATGGAGAGATAACGCAACCATCAACATATAGTAAGATAAAGTACTGTGAAGACCACACATTCTCTGGTGAAGTATACTGTAGAGAAGAAGAATACGACTTCCACCCAGAACCCGGCTATGATTGTACATTCTACCTAGTAGACCCAGATACCGGGGACATAGTAGCAACACTTTGTTCTGGAGTGACCGATTCAAGTGGCGTAGTATCATGTACAGCACACATACCAGCACTAGTAAACAAAAAATACATCCTAAGAATGTACTGTACTAAAACTGGTTACCCCGATGTAGTGAAGGAGATAACCCTACTCTACTACTGGGATACAAATATTGACATATATGCTCCAGACACTACTTTTCCATGCGATACAGTTACCGTTACAGCTCAGCTAACAGCATACAATCCCACAACAGATACATGGGATCCAGTACCCGGAGTAGACTTATACTACGAAGTCATAGACCCAGATAACCAAACAGTAGTAAGTGGAACACAGACAACAAATGATAATGGAGAAATACAGTTCTCATTCCACGTAGACAAAGAAGGAACATATGTTGTAAACGTAACCTTCTCTGGAACACCAATACCAGACCATACAGATGTAAACTTCCTAGACTTTACAGATCACGTTGATACTCATGCCGATTGGAATGACCACGCCGATATACCACATAGCGATTGGGGAGACCATGGTGATACACCACACTCTAATTGGGATGATCATAGTGATGCTCCTCATAGTGATTGGAGTGACCACAATGATGTCTCACACGACGACTGGAGCGACCATGCTGATTACCCATTTACAAACTGGAATGACCATAACGATACAGCTCATAATGACTGGAACGATTATAATGATACTCCGCACACTGATTGGAATGACTATGCAGATCAACCTTTCGTAAACTGGACAGACCACGACGATACTCCTCATAGTGATTGGGATGACCACAGCGATACTCCTCATAGTGATTGGGATGATCATGCTGATATACCTCATTCGGATTGGAGCGACCATATTGATTATCCGTTTGTAAACTGGTATGACCATAACGATACAGCACACTCAGATTGGAACGATCACAATGATGTTGCTCACTCCGATTGGACTAATCATGATGATGTTCCTCATAGTGACTGGAATGATCATAACGATGAAGCACACTACGACTGGAGCAACCACAGTGATGTCTCACATGAGGACTGGAGTGACCATGACGATATAGCCCATAGTGACTGGAGTGACCATGATGATGTTCCTCATAGTGATTGGAGTAATCATAGTGATGTGCCGCATACTGATTGGAGCGATCACAACGACATATCACACGACGACTGGAGCAACCATAATGATACAGCCCATGAGGACTGGAGTAACCACAATGATATAGCACACTCAGATTGGAGTGACCACAATGATGTCTCACACGACGACTGGAATGATCATAGTAATGTTGCTCATAGTGATTGGAATGATCATGATGATGTTGCTCATGAAGATTGGAGTAACCACAATGATATAGCACACTCAGATTGGAGTGACCACAATGATGTCTCACACGACGACTGGAATGATCATAACGACATAGCACACTCTGACTGGGACGACCATATTGATTATCCGTTTGTAAACTGGTATGACCATAACGATACAGCTCATAGTGACTGGAGTGACCACTATGATATAGCACATGCAGACTATACAGATTACTATGATACTGGACCGCATGCAGATGAGGTAACTCATCTAGACACTCCTCATGAAGACTGGGATGATCATAACGATGTAACACATGGAGACTGGAGTAACCACAATGATACAGCTCATAGTGACTGGAGTGACCATAGCGACTCAACTGCACATGATGATTGGACAGACTTCATCTAATGGGGGTGATAAAAATCTCCATAGTTCCACTACAACATGATGATTGGACAAATCACTCAGATTGGTCAGATCATGATGATGTGGCTCATAGTGACTGGAATGATCACAACAATGTTGCTCACTCTGACTGGAGTGACCATAATGATACAGCCCATGAGGACTGGAGTAACCACAATGATAGTGGACCCCACGGGGACTGGTACAACCATGAAGACACAGCTCATCTAGACTGGAATGATCATAGCAATATTCCACATACTGACTGGGATGACCATAGTGATGCTCCTCATAATGACTGGGATGATCATAGTGATGTGCCGCATACTGATTGGAGCAACCACGACGACGTCCCACATACTGACTGGAGCAACCACAATGATGTAGCTCACACAGATTGGAATGATCATAACGACATAGCTCATAGTGACTGGTCAAATCACAATGATGTAGCACACTCTGACTGGAGTAATCACAATGACGTAGCTCACGAAGATTGGACAAATCACAGTGATGTCTCACATGAGGACTGGAGTGACCATGACGATATAGCCCATAGTGACTGGAGTAACCATGATGATGTTCCTCATAGTGACTGGAATGATCATAACGATGAAGCACACTACGACTGGAGCAACCACAGTGATGTCTCACATGAGGACTGGTCAAATCACAATGATGTAGCACACTCAGATTGGAGTAACCACAACGATATAGCACATGAGGACTGGAGTAATCATAGTGATGTGCCGCATACTGATTGGAGCGATCACAACGACATATCACACGACGACTGGAGCAACCATAATGATACAGCCCATGAGGACTGGAGTAACCACAATGATATTGCTCACGAGGACTGGGATGATCATAGTGATGCTCCTCATAGTGATTGGAGTGACCACAATGATGTCTCACACGACGACTGGAATGATCATAACGACATAGCACACTCTGACTGGAGTAATCACAATGACGTAGCTCACGAAGATTGGACAAATCACAGTGATGTCTCACATGAAGATTGGAATGATCATGATGATGTTGCTCATGAAGATTGGAGTAACCACAATGATATAGCACACTCAGATTGGAGTGACCACAATGATACAGCCCATGAAGATTGGAGCGACCACGCCAATATACCTCATTCGGATTGGAACGACCACATCAACTATCCATTCGTAAATTGGTATGACCACAGTGATGTTGCTCACTCTGACTGGAGCGACCATGACGATGTATCACATGATGATTGGGGTGACTATAGTGATACACCTCATGAAGACTGGAGCGACCATGACGATATACCCCATGGAGACTGGGAGGATACAGCATAAAACATATTTATACTCAGACTAAGAAAATAGATTTCTGGTGGAAAAAGAAAATGACCATACTAGTAATACCATGGTTTGGCTGCAACCTTAGATGTGCATACTGTTTCTCAAGAACGCTAACACATACACCACAAAAGTTAAACATAGATCTAGAAGCTATGGAAAATGCTCTGAGAATGGTTGTAAAACAAAGACCCGGAGACTCGATATCACTTCATGGTGGAGAGGCAACAGCACTACCAAGAGACCTATTCAAGAAACTACTAGACATGATATACCGTGTAGCGGGGAGAGTAGCAATACAGACAAACGGATTTGCAATAGACGATGAAATGATACAATTATTCAAGAAATACAAGGTAAACGTAGGGCTCTCAATAGATGGACCACCAGAACTAAACACTCTTAGAGGATTCCCAGATGACCCAGAGAAACAAAAGATATACCTTAAACGAGTCTACGAAAACCTAGAAAAACTAGTAGAAAACAAGATATGGGTCTCAATAATAGTAGTGCTACACAAGGTAAACGCTGGTACTAAGGAAGCAAGAGAAAAGCTAGCAAAATGGATAATAGAGCTATACGACAAGTACGGAGTAAAGTATGGTAGACTAAACCCACTCTTTGACCCATTTGAGTCACCACAGATAAAGCAATATGAATTAGAGCCTAAACAGCTAGGAGAAGCATACATAGACATATGGAAAACACTAAGAGAGTACCCAGACCTAGTCTGGAGCCCATACAGAGACATAATAGACCAGCTACTAGGGCTAAGCGTATCACTATGCTCATTCGGTAAATGTGATGTATATTCATCAGTATCGGCAATAGCAATATATCCAGACGGGACATTAGGAACATGTGATAGAACCTACGGTCTCAGCATAGTTAGAAGAATAGACCCACCACTAGACATAAGATACAAGATACTAAAAGAAACAGAGTGCAAAAACTGTAAGTACTGGAACATTTGTCATGGAGGCTGTCCAATGGAAGCACCCTACGGAGACTGGAGACACAAGACAAAGTTCTGTGAAGGATACAAAATGCTCTATGAACTCCTAGAAAAAGAGATAAGGAGGCTCCTACCAAACATAATACTAAGCATAGACATAGATGACTGGTATGATAACTGGAGAGGAAGCTTCAACCCATTCTCCTACATATTAGAGAAGAGGAGTACATGGAGAGACATGGGTAGAAAAATACAGCATATTAAGAAAACATATGCAGCACCTAAGCTACAACAACCAACACCTAGAGAAATATGGGCTGATAAAGTGGAAGGTCATGGTGATAGACCTCACGGAGACTGGAGCAATCATGGAGACTCATTTAGACCACGCCCAGCAACTATACACTCAGATGCTGGACATGGAGATGCAGTACTACATAAGGATAGAGGACACGGGGACTGGGGAAACCACGGAGATAAAGGTCATGGGGACTGGGGAGACCACGCAGATGGGTAGGTGAAACCCATGGTAATTGAACTAGAACCATTCACAAGAGTATACATAAAATATCCATACAATGAAAGAAAGATAAGACACATGCTAAACCGAGTAGCAAACCTAATGAGCCAAGTAGAATACGAAACAGTAAAGAGAGGTCTTAGAAAATGCAACGTATACCACGTATACCCAGAGAGATTTGATGAGCTCATAGAGAAGGTTCAAATGGATAAACTGGTCTGGCTACCAATACTACGCTCAAAAGTATACCGTGGATTTAGCCACAAGCACTTCCCAGTACAAGAATTAAAGCCCGGAACATTCGTGTATGGAGTAATAGCAAGAACGCTAGAAGACGCACTACTATTCAAGAAAGCACATGAAGGAGTAACAGATCATAGAACAATAGGTAGACTACTAGGATACCCAGAATGCGACATAGACTTCTTCTGCCGAGTATGGGGTAAAGGAACATACGACCCAGTCTTTGAAGTAGCATTAAACACTGATACAGCTAGAAAAATAGATGAAAACACAGTAGAAGTAACTGGTGAACCACTACTAAACCAGCTAGCAAGATACGCCTCACTAAGACTAACATCATGGTTCCCATGCTCCTATACATGTAAAGCAGCACTAGAAGTAGGTAAAAAGTGGTTCAAAATAGCAAAAGAAATAGACGACGAAGCGGCTGACTGGGCATACGAACAACTCTCACAGCCAATGACATGGAACCTACTATACGGAGTAGTAGAAGTAGATACACCAATAATGAAAATACTAGCAGCTTCATACTTTACAGAAAAACCAAAAATAATAAAGTGGAAGACTTAAAACTCATCAAGTTTTTTCAATAAATCATCTAATACTCTCTCCTCACCAGTAACTGCCGCAAGAGCCATCATTACTCCTAATGCTATCAAGTTATGTTCATGTTTATCCATTCTTAATCTTGAAATAACTCTCTCAATACATCTCCTACTTTTCTCTTTCCACTTCCTTATAGTCTCTATTCTCTCCCTTTCTTTAGTATCTTCCAATATGTCCTTAAATCTATCATGTAACCACTCTAAATATATTTCATATTTATGAGTCATACTCTCACCCAGTAGTGTTCTCTCGCTTAAAGTATTTATATATAAACACACATGTGGATATCCCAGTTCATAAAAACTTATTAACTGGATATCCACTAAGAAAAACGGGGGTGAAAAAAGAAATGTCATGGATAGATGAATGGCATAAGTTTAAAAATCAAGTAGAGGTAATTCTAGACAGCTATACTTTACCAGCACAAGAATATATAAGGAGACTAATAACTACTAAACCATACTCACCATATGTAGCAATAGGTGATGCACTAACAATAGACTACCTAATTGGATGGAGTTTCATGAAGCTAAAAGATCCAAGAGATACAGCTTCAACATTTCTCATAGAAGTGGAAGAGAACTCCCTACCAGAAACTATAGTAGAAGAGGTAGCTAAAACAATAATAAGCCACATGGCATGGTCAGTAAAATGGAATGAAGATAGATTCAAGAGAGGAGAATACATACACCCATACATATCACATTACGTAATAACACTAATGTACTTGTATAGAAACAAAGAAAGCATAGATCAAGCTGTAAAATTCTACAACGAGATAATAGAGGAAATAAAGAAACATGGAAAAATAATAACCCATGGACTAGACCTATGGATCTCAAATTACCCAGAAGGAAGAGTAACAGTAAAAGTACTTGGCTCAAGATACGAAATAGATAGAAATAAGTTCAATGAAATAATGAGAAAGAAACCATTCAATGAAACAAGAAACAGAGACATAGGAGAACTATACATAAAGAGATTCAATAATGTAGAAGTAATCTTTGACATAGACCGCAACAACTACGGAATATCAACACTAATGGTACAAGACATAGACTTAGAGAAACGAGTAGAAGAACTAAACAAGATAGTGAGAGGATACATATATTCACGATCAATAATAATAGAGAACATAAAGTTTAATCCTCTTGCACTAGAACATATCTATTCAACAGACCAGATAATATACGTTAGAAAGGTACAGAGAATTGGTGGAAAACTAGCACTCTATCTAACAGAACCACTAATAGTAATAGGTGTAAGAGAAGGACAAGAAGTACAAATAACAGTAAACCCATACGAAAAAGAAATAAAGATAAAGCCAGCTAAAATAGACCCATAGATGACGACGACCAGCCCAACTGAAAAACACTGATGAACGCTCTTCCGACTGAAAACTATGTCTCTTTTTTCTTGGACTCTTCTTCTAGCTTTCTCATCTTTACTTCTAATTCATTTACCCTCCTCTCTAGTTCTTGCATTCTTGAAATACATTCCGTTAAAACTTCATTAGTTCTACCTACAAGTAAACTAACAATACTAGCTAAGTCATTGACATGTTCTATTGATGCTCTACACTTCTCAGCTTTATCTAAAGCCATGCTCATTAACGCCCTTAACTCAAATAGTTTTTGCTGAAGCGTCTGTGTAACAGACACATACACCACCAACCTCATAATTGCGAAACAATAATATATACTTTAATGAGGGAGTAACATTATGCCGGGCTCAATAGGGGGACATAACATTGCACTAAAAGAGGTATTCAAACTATATGTAAGGGTAATAAGAAGACAAGTAGAAGAAGAACTAACAAAAGACGTACTAGAAATAACTGACTCCGAAACTGGAGAAAAACTACACCTAGAATCAACTGGTACATGCGGATTAATTTATCATACAAAGAACTGGTTAGTAATAGGTTCTACCGCATACCCTCAAACAATGAAGATTATACCACCAAGTAATGGAAAAGCATTAGTAGTTAGGAATTCAGTAGATTCGGAGGATAGAGCATGGATTCAAGAGGATGGACGTATAGTTTCTACAACAGATATTGAAGTATACAATACAGCTACACTACTACAGCACGGTTCAAGACATAATATTGGGGGAGAGGACGAAATACCAGATCTAGCCACTCTTAGAAGCGACTTCGATACCCATAAGGTCAGTACTACAGACCATGTTCCTTCTGGAAAATATATTTGTTCAACATCAAGAAGTGATCAGCTTCCTTCATGGTTTGACATTCCAGATAAGCCTTCACAGTTTCCTCCAGAACCACATACTCACACTAGAGAAGATATAACTAACTTCTTCTCATCACCTTTCTGGACAAATATTCCAGATAAACCATTTGAGGGGCTGGGTCCAGAGTTCACTACCGATGAAAATAACAACCTAGTGGTAAACACGATTGATTTCACCAAGATATCCAATAGAAACTTGAGTCTAATATCAATAGATGTAGACAAGGACTGGCAAGGACATAAAATAACAAATCTAGGAGGACTAGCAGTAAACGGTCTTCAAGAACCAGCCATAGCTATAAGTGCTTCTCCTCCATTTTCATATATTAGGCTGAAAAATAATTCAACAAACGATTTCTTCGACTTTAGAATAACAAGTGATAATAAATTAGTAATTGATATATATGATGCTACCAGCGGGGTTCACAGATATCCACTCTACTTTAGTCCAACAGAAGAAGCAATACTTGTCAAAAACATAAAACCTATAGGAGACAATGAATACAGTATTGGTACATCATCACTAAGACTAAAAGAAGTAGTCTTCGGAACAAGCCTAATAGGTAAATCAGATACAGCAACAGATACAGATACACTTAAGCCTTCGCCATCAATTGAACTAATAGCATCAGTATGGGACACCAATACTGGTGTAGCAAAAGATCAAAAGTTCACAATATATCACGAACCAACCGATATTAATACTGGAAGACTAGTAATTAAATTTACTGACACAGAAGGAAATGAGAAAACAATAATCACATTTTCGAAAAACGAAGTTAAATTATATAATATCCCCTTAAAAGGAGCACATAGCTTCATAACTGCCGATATTGGTCTCTGGGACGAAGGATTCATATTATGGGAGGTCAATGTAAAGGGTGGTCTAGCAAATCCAAGAGATGTTTATAAAGACATTATTGCTCTATATAGCACTGGTTCAAGACCGGTCAGCATAGTTACACATGACTCATCATCTGTGTCAAGAGAAAGACTGGTAGTTGAAGGAGGAGTTGATGAAGCAGAAGTAAAAATAACTGAACATTCAAAACTGGTCATCGGATCTCCATCGGCAACTGAAACAGAAACTAGTAAGCCTTCAAAACCAATTGAACTATTAGCGTCAGTATGGGACTCTGTAAATACAATAGCAAAAGACCAAAAGTTCAAAATATACCATGAACCAGTAGATTTGGATATAGGTGATTTGATTGTTAAGTTTATAGATACGAGCGGAGCTGAAAAACAATTATTATTCATTAGATGCAAGGATGAAGCTGGATCTAAATATGGTGTGACATTTACGCCGACTGCTAGTGATAGATATGTTGTTGATATTAAAGTATTAGGTGATACCTATGATAGGTTTAGAATTAGAGCTGATGGACGCTTAGAATGGGGAGATGGAACAAACACCAGAGATACATTCATATATAGATATGGAGAAAGTACTATAGGTTTAAAAAAGAGATTATACATTATAAGCGACATTAGACCATCTCTCGCAATAATTTATCCCGGTGACACATATGCAAGGTTCACTATTGATATTAATGGAAGGATGGGGTGGGGAACGGGCTCAGCTACATGGGATACATTTCTGTATAGAGCTGGATCTGGAATATTGCAAACCGACGGTAAATTCTTTGCATCTGTGTTAGCATCTAACAAGGGAGGTGCTCCAGCAGCTGTATTGTGGTCAAATGGAGAGATTCAAACATATCCACAATCAGCAGACTCAACTAATACATTACGAAATTCACCACCATTAAGACTAACAGCAAAGTATTGGGACGGTACAGCAAGTGTTGAAAGAGGTGCTGTGATTTTCCACCGTATGCTCGATACTACACCTAAGTCTGAAATTGTCTTCCAGATAGCTGGTATGGACTACTTTGCAATTGGTGATGAAGGCATCAAGACCTACAAGGACATATTACCAGATGTAGACAATACCCGTAATCTAGGTAGTACTGCAAATAGATGGAGCAGTATTGCCTCAAGATATATTGGTGGTAGAAAAGCAGACTTAGGTACTGGAGTAAGATACGTAATGAAGTATGTTTCACCCCAACAAATTAATCCAAAATATATCATTTGCCTACCTAGTACCATTACAATAAGTAGTACAGCTATGAAAGCATTATTTAACTGGAATACCCAAAGAGGTACATTCACATGCTATGAAGTTGAACTCCTTGATGACAAATATGCTCCAATAACATTTATCAAAAATATCGAAGATATGAATGAAATCTGCACATGGATAGAAGTTGATGGAAAATACGATGAGAGGTTTACTGCTGGCTCATGGAAATACATTAGAACACCATTCTTCATGATCTCGTGGAACAGAGATGGAGACTATCCAGCTGGATGGAATGGTTCATCATGGAGTTCTCCGGGACATGGTATAGTAATAAGCTGGAGGGAGACCGCAAAGGCTCATCTAAATAGACTTAATGCTACTGAAGTAATATATACAATCGAAGGCGTTTCTGGAACAGAAAGAAAATATGGAGTTGCATATCTAAACTCTCTGCAACCTTTCATAAGATACTTATACACACCATATTTATTTGATGATTATCCATCACATGTTAATATAATATGGACTGGAAAGGAATGGTACAGCTCAATAATTATGCCATATGGATACACTGAAGCACTATATCCAGAAGACTTCATCGTCTTTTGTGAATCTTTCCACCTAAGAAGTAGGAGAAAGTGCTGGTTTGCTACAAACATTGATCATATACTAATCAAAGACTATAGAAGTGATGATCTGCCAGCTTATCCAAAAGAAAAATGGAGTCCTAAGACTGTTGTAGGATACGTACCATTTCCAACAGATAAGATCGAAGCATTCTCTGTGGAGGGTATACTTGAAGGTACAGCTACAAGAACATTACCAGATGTAACGGGGAAGCTAACCTTCGTTTCAGATAATGACAATGACAATTACACAATAGCTATCATCGGTTTAGATATTAATGGTAAACCAGTCCGTGAGAACTTAACACTACAAGGTACATCTTCTGTTACATCATCCTATAGCTATTCCAGAATTCTAGGAATACTATTTCCAAAAGATAAACCAGTGGGTACAATTACTGTTACAGATGAAGTAGGCACTACAATAACGATTGAGCCGGGAACTGGTCATTTGAGAAACTATGTTAAATTATCAACACAAGGTGATGGTTTTTCACATAAAGTAGTAATAGGTACTGATATACCACCGGGTATATACAAGGCTATAGCCCTCTTATATGCTGACTCAAGTATAGCAGATGATGTAGTATTTGAAGTAGTAAATGAGACAGACAATACGACACTAGCTTCAACTACAATAACTCCAGCAACTAGTTTAACATTCTACGAGCTTGATGTAGAATTTACTGGAAATGATCTAAATGATACTATCGCCATTAGAGTAAAGAAAAATACTACAACAACAAATAATATTTATGTTCTACTAATCTATCTATTCCCGATAAGAAGAAATACCGACACACCAATAGATTACGTTTTCCCATTGGACATAATGGATGGAGCATATACTTTTGCTGTAGATAGCGATATAGCTGACTTGTTAAGAATAGCACCATTACCAAATCTAAACATATCTGGTACATTAAATATGCTCAAAGACTCAAGTATAATCGGAAATATGATACCCAATACAGATAACACATATGATTTAGGATCTACATCAAATCGGTGGAGAAACATCTTCGGTCTGAACTTCTATGCTGGTGGCAAGATTGTAATAGATAACAATGTACCTCTGATGTGGAAGGATTCAACGGGTGCCGAGAAGGAAATAATGAAGGTTGATCATATCAATGCTCTAAAGATAAGGAACTACGCTGGCGGACCAATATATATTGGTGCAGATGTAGGTGGTAATATTCTTTTCTTGACAAATAATCCAGTGTCCCCAAATAGGGCAGTAATAATAGATACTAAAGTGGCAGATAGTACTAATACTCTGAGAGACTCTAATCGTCTGAAACTTAGAGCAAAATACTGGGACGGAACCACCAGTGTAAATAGGGATGCAGTCATCTTTCATCACATGATTGATACTACTCCCAAATCAGAGATAGTGTTTCAAATTGATGGAACAGATTATCTCAGAGTAGGTGATAACGGAATTATAACATGCAAAAGCATAATACCACTAAGTGACGCACAAATAGACATAGGGAGCCAAACAAGCAGATGGAGAAACGGCTACTTCTCCGATAGTATTTACTCCAAAAAACTCTATGCATACTCTGGTTCCCATAGTTATTTGCAAATATGGGAGACCATAGACATCTTTTTCGCTATGCCGCAACGACACAATATACTACGCTATAAACTACCATATAGCATAGAATACTATGACTACAATACCAACTCTTGGGTTTCATGGGATATTTCTGGTGAACAAATAGTTGATGGACGCTATGACAGATACATACAAATAGACTACGAACACAGAACATTCAGAATAACATGGTCTGGAGTCTCTTGGTCTCATCCAGTAGCACTCATAATTCACCTACAATGGTGTAATGGGCTTTCAAGACCATTCACTATAAAGATAGAGACCAGTAATGATGGTGTAACGTGGACTACAAGAAATGAATACACTGTACCCTATGGTAGATATCAACAGATATTTCCCATAGATGATTGGACTGGCGATTCTTATGTTAGGATTACATTTGATGTACAGCTAGAAAGCGATGAATATTGGAATTTAGCCGAGATAGAAATACTCAGTATGAGAACAAACTGGAACGGTAACAATGATTACCCAATACTTGTTGATGGATATAGGAGAATAACACAATCACTTAAACCAGCATCCACCAATACCTATGATTTAGGCTCAAGTAGCTACAAGTGGAGAGACGGCTACTTCTCTGGTAACATATATGTTGATGGGGTAGGAAACCTTGGTTCTCTTCAAATTAACGGTACTGAAGTCATAACAAGTGACAGAATATTACAAAACATACAATACGTAGCTCAAAACCTATTTCCCAGTAATGATAATACCTATGATTTGGGTTCACAAAACAATAGATGGAGACTAGGCTGGTTTAGCGAAGCACTAATAGTTAGAAGGGCTACAAAAACTGGATATGGAATTAGACTCTCCTTGTCTACTGGGAAAGATAGTGACTTCTTCATAACAATTCAAGACGGAAGCGGAAGAGTAAACATGTACTGGGATGCATACTATGACTCAAGCACTACACAACACAAATATCTATTAGGCGATTCTAGTGGAGCATCTAGGCTACGCATAAATGGTTCTGATGGATTTAGATTCTATACTGCTCCAGCGGGGACAGCAGATGAAGCAATATCGTGGACAGAAGACCTACATGTAGGACACGGATACATAGAGTCAAGAACTATTTACCCATATAGTGATGACTCATATGATTTGGGTTCATCTAGTAAGAGGTGGAGAGACCTATGGCTCTCCAATAGCCTAAAGTTTACTCAGCAACAAGAACACATAGTCCTACATGTACCATCTTGGACTACACCATCTCAGTTTCTACTTAAAACTGGTTCAGATGCCAATCTAGGTAACTATGCAGAACTAACAGCACCCGGAGACTACGCTAATGCTGATGAAAGACCAGCACTATGGCTAACATCAGAAAAAGGATTAATACTAGATAAAGCAGTATATAGTGGAAATGAAGTATTCAGAGTCAGTAATAACGGCGATGTCCATATTAAGGGAGAAGTCTATCTATACGGAATAGAAGATTGGACGGGGAGAGTCTAAAACATGGAAGCATACTTCCTATTCTACGATCCAGAAACAAAAAAAGTAGGATATGCAGCAGACCCACGAATTAGACCAACATATCAAATATTCAAAGCATATGGATATAGACACTGGATCTCTACAAGACCATGTAACGACGTATACGATGTAGTAGCAACAAAAGACTACTATATAGCAAATGATAGAGACCTATACGCTGGAGTAAAACAAATAGTAGTATACAATAGAAGAACTGGAGAAAGAATAAATGAAATAGACATCGGATGCGACTGCTCATTTGATATTACAGATGACGGCTCAAAAATAATATACTATAACGCCAATACTGGATATGTAGAAGAAGCTACCATACCAGACCTAACGGTAACACAACTATTTGACCCGGGATGGGGCTCAGTAAATGCAATAGTAAAGTACATTCCCGGAGAAAACAACATAATGATAGCTCAAAAAGGTGGGACATCAGTAGAGATAAGATCAAGAGATGGAACATTAGTAGATAGCTTAACTGGATTCACAAGCGTACAAAGTGCTGCTATAGAACCAGAGAACTGGATAGTAGTGGACGGTATGGAAACGGATAAATCAACAATAAGAATATTCAGAAGGAGCGATAAAACAGAAATAGGAAGACTACCAAACCTACCAGCCACACTAATTAACATTCATGTAAGAGTACCATTCACAACATATGGTCATGACAAAATTGGTTGTTTCGTAACAGAGTATGGTGGTGTTCCATTTGCTGTTTATCCAATTGCATCAAATAGCCTATATCCAATTCTAGAATACAACGTTTTCGTAGGAACATATTACTTCTCAATATTTGAAATACCATATGAAATGCCAACTATACCACGATTTTCAAACATGCTCTACAAGTATGAATTCACGCTAGCTAGTGGAAGTGAATGGGATATTAGCTTCCTAAGAGGAACAAAAGTACTAATATACAGCGATCAAATAGTTCAAGTTAGTGTAAGAGCACCAATACCAGAATCACCATATGGATATGCGAGATATTATACATCTGTTACACCAAACTATATACCCATATCATCATCTTCTGGAACGATATTCTCAATTTCAATAGATTTCGGAGTTTGGGGAAACATTAAGATAAAGAACACTTCATCTTCAGATGCTAATATAAAAATAGTAGCTGGTGTATAACATGATAAGCCTAACAACAGTTAAAACAAAAGAACCGGTACTAGTAATAAATACAACAAGTATTGCAGCTGGTGGAGAAGTCCACATAGACATAGATACTGGTAATGTGAAAGAATTAGCAATAACGGTTAGAGTAACATATGATGCAAGTGCTACTAGTGGAATAAGAGTATATGTACTAGCATCACCAGATGGAACAAATTTTGACACCGAGAATACTGATGATGCCTTCACATATTTTGAGCCAAGCTTTCAAGCCGGAGCAACACGACAAAAAACAGTAAACATAGATGCACTACCAAGATATATTAGACTACTAGTTAGGAACCTAGACTCAACATATGCTACCGGAGAAGTAAAAGTCTGGATAACAGTAGTAAAGTAAACTAGAGCACACGGGGTAGAAAAACATGAAACTAAATGAACTACTAGAAAAAATAAAAAAGAACCCAAAAGTAAAGGATTTAAAGCTAATTGAGAAACATCCCCCATACTACCACATATACAAAGTACTAGTAAGGGAGACAGAGGATCTAGTAAGAGAAATGTCAATATGTATAATAGTATTAAATGAAGGAACAGAGAAAGAAGAAGCTTACTTCAAGGACTCTAAACCATACTTCCTACTACAAGAAAGACACCCACTTGAAGAACTTAGGGAAAAGATAGTAAACGAGTGTAAGATAATTAAATTAGAATCATTTGTAATAAACAGTGAGGAAAACTATGCAGTAGTTACTGGATTCGTCATGGCACAAGAAGGACAAGTAACAAGGAAAAGCTTCCTAGCATATCTTGATGAAAACAATAACTTAGTAATATACGAAATCGTGAGATAACATGGCATGGCTAAATGGATGGAAATATAGGAAAAAACACATAATATTAGGTTCATCTTCTGGTAC
>Ga0190314_1000076_pt1 | contig 41019 bp, 49 predicted proteins | sample 4870071112_MG_FD_165055 | JGI IMG/M metagenome (GOLD analysis project Ga0190314, IMG submission 165055) | Hydrothermal vent sediment bacterial communities from Southern Trench, Guaymas Basin, Mexico - 4870-07-11-12_MG | ecosystem: Environmental > Aquatic > Marine > Hydrothermal vents > Sediment ...
GCTCTCCCTTTGAATGCTTAAATTTTTCTTTCAATGAACGATTGATTTTTAAAGTGTGCTTCTCAACGGAAGAAGGGAGGTGAGGTCTCGTGAGCGAAGAGAAAAATGGACTGAGGGAAAAGGCGCTCTCCACATACAAGGCGTCTCAGGAAGGGAGGGAGGAGGCAAGAGAAGCGGCTGAGCGAGAGTCCGTAGAGAAGACAAAAGAGGAGTTTGTGATGTTATTCTTTTTGCTATATAAGATTGCGTCTCTTTTCACAGAGATACACACCTATGATATGTGCGTAAGACTTGAGTTCATCAAACTCTTGGAAGCGTTTGGGAATTATGTGAAGAGCCGCTACTGTGACTACGATTGGTGCTGATGAGATATTTTGCACGAAGAATGGAGGTGTTGAGTGATGAAAGAACTGAATAAGGAGAAAGAGGATGAGGAGAGAAAATACCTCCTGTGGCGTCTGAGAAACCTGAGAGCAGCAAAGCAGCGAAAATTGGAGAGGTTACAGAGGGAATGCGGGAAGGCGGCAGTGGAATGGCAGAACATAAGTGAGGTCTTATATAGGTTTGAGAGAGGCGAAATCTCCGCCGAAGAGGTGAAGAAACTGCTTGGCGAGAAAGGAGAGTATGCGGAAAGGAGGTATGGTAGATATGGAAGAAGTGATTGAGAGATTTCGCAGAGCAATAGATAAATACGAAGAGGCGGAGAGAAAGGTGGATTACTGGAAAAATACATTACACAGAAAGAAAGACTATGCATCCGATTCTGAAGTAAAAGAGGGAATACGACGCCTACTGGAAGCGTTACAGTGGAGAGAGGCGTGCAGAAAGGATGTGGAAGAAGTGGTGAGAGAACTACTCGGACTTAACAACCTCAACATCAATATAAAGGTGGAGGTAGAAGTGATAGAGAAAGGATGACATGGCACAAATTAAAGTCTTTTGGGGCGCACCTGGGACGGGCAAAACTCACAAGGCAGTTGAAATTCTCACCGAAGCCGTTGTTGAAGGTAAATCCATTTCATACGACACATTCAGAAAGAGCATGGCGGAAGACGCATACGCAAGACTCGCCGATGCTCTCTATGAGAGAACTGACATGGACGAAAGAGATGTGCGAAGAACACTCAGATATGTCAGCACAACGCATGGCATCTGCTTCCGCCTTCTCGGCTTAACCCCTTCAGATGTTCTGAGGTTCACGGATTTCAAGAAGTTCTGCGAAGAGAACAACTTGCATATTGAAGCTCGTGAATTTCATGCACTTCAGAAAGAAATTGTAGATTTTGATTTTTATGAAACTTCTGGAGGTAAGTTTCTCGCTCTCTACTGCAACTGTGTGAACTGCTTAGTTCCTTACGATGATTACATGACGCTTCCCTCTTATATGATTCCGCAAGGCTCGCTCCCGTTTGATTTTCCGAAACTCGCTAAAAAATACGATGAGTTCAAGGAAAGCATACGCAAGGTTGACTTCACAGATATGCTCCGTATTGCGTATGAAGAGCAACTATCTCCAGACACATTCGTGCATATCTGCGATGAGTTTCACGATAAGACCCCTCTACAATACGAACTCTTCAAGATATGGGCGGAAAATGCAGACGAAGTGTATTGTTGCCTTGACTTCAACCAGCGAATTTACAGCCACTGGGGAACGAATTTAACAAAAATAGACGAGTTGAGGAAGTTTCCTATTGAAGTTTTGCGCCAATCCTACCGCTTAGGCGTCAAACAATATATCTATGCGAAGAATGTCATACAACCGCAAGAGATGCCAGAACTATTCTGTAAAGGAGACACTGAAGTTCATGAAATTCACACAGTTCACGAATTCATAAAGACGCTATACGAGTGCGGTTCTGCCAGTTTGCTGCTTGGAAGGACGAAGCATCACTTGCGGGAGATAGCGAATGTGCTTAACGCTCACGGCATTATATTCACAGGCGACCCAAGATTTGCGTGGAAGCGTAAGGAAATAAAACTGTTTGACGCCTTGCACGCTCTTTATCGTGATGAACTCACTCCAGATGACCTTGAAACACTCTTAGATGCGTTGTCTCCAGAGGCATTCGCACATGATAAACTCTCAATAGAGTATAACCTTGTTGATTACGCAACAAACATGAGTGCAGATGAAATATTCTCGCAGCACTTTCTCACACGCTTCCGCTCCTCTCCGAAAAGCATCTCCTCATTCATCCTTCCATCATTCTTAGGAGATGAGAAAAGCGTTCAGAAGGTTTTGAACGCATCTTTTGAGCAACCAGAGCATAAAGACCCTTACATGCCTCGTAAGTTTCCCCGTTTACTGACAATTCACGCCTCTAAAGGTTTAGAAGAAGACTATGTTTTTGTCTTTGATGGCATCTCAAGGAGAATTCTAAACAGCATAACTGCATACAGGGAGGAGTATGAGAACGAGCAGAGAGTATGGTATGTCGCAGTGACGAGGGCGAAGAAAAAAGTGCTCATAGTCCGTAACTTCTTCTCTACGCCTCTCAGATTGCGTTCTTTCCTGCCTCCTTTGAAAGAGGCACTATACGGGCTTAAGGGGGTGGAGATTCTATGAATGTCAAAGATGTTGATGTTGAGATATACAACTCGCATCTGAAGGGCAGATTTCCTCGTGAGTTCGGTGCTAAATTCTATACCCGCAGCGGCAAAAGTGCATTCACACGCAATATCATCATCAGAAATGCGGAAGAAGTGCCTCTCCTCATACACAAATACAACGGAATTGACTGCTACGCAACTGTTTATGCATTCAAAAATGAGAGGTTCATCACTGAACGGAAGGAAGATTATGTGATAAAAGATGCGATTTTCATAGATGTTGATGCGGAGGATAAAAAGGAGACTGTCGGAGATGTCGTAGTGTATGATTTGAGAGAAGTGTTCAGAGAAACCATGAAAATCGTGAAGTTCTTGATGGACAGTGGTATTCATCCTCGTCTGTATTTCAGCGGTGCAAGAGGCTTCCACATTTACATAGATTTTAAGCCTACTCCTATCAGTTCAGAAACGATAAGGAAGTTCGTATCTCTGCTTGTGAAGCATCTCAAGTTGAAGTTCGTAGATGTCAAAGTGTCGGGAGACATCTCAAGACTCGCAAGACTTCCCTACACGCTTAACTCAAAAACTATGCTTCCGTGTGTGTTCATCTCTCCAGAGGTGTTTCTGAACAAATGCACCGAAGAAAACATCATAAGTGTCGTTAAGAAACTCGCCGAAACGCCCTCACTCATATACCACGAGGAGAACGACGAAATCATCAGCATCCTGAAACAGATGGAGAGACTGAAAACTGCTGAGACGATGAAGGCGTTGCACACAGAGAAGCAAATACGCATGAGGAAGCGTATGAGAGACCCGCCGTGCATTCAGAACATTCTCAAAAGACTTCAGAGAGGAGAAGAGATAAGACATGAAGAACGCTTCCACCTCGTCGCATATTTACACAGAAAGGGCGTTCCCGAAGAAGAAATCATAGAACTTTTCTCTACCGCTCCCGATTTTGATTATGAGAAGACGAAGTATCAGGTGGAGCATATATGCGGAAAGCGAGGTAAAATGACAGAATATTTGCCTTACTCATGTAGAAACCTCAAAGACCTGGGCTTATGTCCTTCGCCGAACTGTCCGTTTGACAACTCAAATAAAGCCAAACTCTCTCAACTTAGGCACTAAGATTTCATCGCATAACCTACGCCACGAATATTTCTCCAGAAGTTTCTGCCTCCTTCTCTCAAATTCTCTCTTGTAGTGTTCAAGCCTATCAAGCACATCAACAAGCTTCTTGTAGAAATCTTCTCTATCTGGCTCTACGCCTTCACCTATGTGGATTACTGCCTGCGGCGGATATATTTTGTGACCATTCGTTGCTCTTATCGGGATGTAGTAACCCTGAAAGTCCTTGAAGCATATTCCGTCAGTCGCAATTGTAGGAACGCCTCTGCACATCGCCTCTAATGCGTTGAGCTCAAACGCCCCTGCTCGTGAAGGCACAACGCACACATCTGCCAAATCATACAACTGCACGATTTCATAATCCTGCAAAATGCCACGAATCATCGCAACTTTCAGCGAGCTGAAGTAGTGTATTGAGCCGTCTATGACATCACCAGCCTTCACGAGAAGAATCACATCGTCAAATTCCCTCTGAATTCTGCTCATTACATCCGCAACTATGTCGCCGCCTTTCCTATGTTCCGAATACCACACGAAGAACAAAACATACTTGTAGTTTCGCTGTTCCTTCATAGCCTTCAGAGGAGCGATATTGCGTGAGAGGGGTTTTCCACAGAATTTCTGAAGTTCATAAAGTTCATGAACTCCGTGAGGCATCACCTCAACGGGAGCTTTCACGCCGCACTTCTGCATTATCTCCTTTGAGAACGATGAGGGAACAAACACCAAATCCATTTTATTTAAGATGCGGACAGCTTCGTCGCTTATCCTGCTCGTTTCCGCAATATCAAAACCTCCTAAACGACGCTTTATCCGCATTACATTCTCCAATCTCTTCCTGCCTCGCTCACGAAGATAGCCATCCCACCCTAACAAACGATAAGTTATCGGATGTATGAGAATATTGTGACCAGAAGACCACATCATATAGTCCAAAACTTCGTCAGAAACCTCGTAAACCTCCACATGTCGCCTCAAATGCTTTATGTGCTGCCGTGATATGATTGCGAAACTGTTGTTCATGTATGTTTCGTATATGTATGTGATGCCCTTTCTCATACGCTCTCTCACCTACATCTTTTTATATTTGAACGCCCTATTTTGAAATATGAAGGTCATCTTTTATGTCTTGGAGTGCATGGATTACGAATACTTGATGAGCTGCAACGCTCCCGTCATAAAGAGTCTGAAACCGCATCCCGCATACTCCTTCGGAGCGACGACTGCTGCTGCTGTTCCCGCTCTACTAACAGGCTTCACGCCCACATGTGCGGTTTCTCCGCAGTGTCCGCACACGCAGAGACCCAGAAGGATGCTCCCACGAGAACCTTTCTTCCTAAAGAAGTTCAAACAGTTGTTCTTGTATATACCAAACGGGTGGGTTTTCCAATTCGTGCAACCTTACATGAAAAATCTGATGCCTCGTTTATTAGAGTGGCACAAAGTTTTCAACACGAAAGCAATGGTTGAAGACTTCATATCAAGAAGCAAAGGCGATGATTACTTCGCATACTTCCAAGTGATGGAAACGCATCCTCCATTTCTTGACGGACTTAAAGAAGTGAAGCCATCATCGCCAGAATGGGACGCAAGAAGAAGAAAGGCGGTGGAAGTCGCAGATAAGTGCCTTGAACCTCTTTTGAGCGTTGATTACGACCTGCTCGTTGTGTGCGCTGACCACAACATAATGCATGATTACGCACATCCCGTCGGATATAAGGTGTTCATAGCGACTGACCCGTTCCCCTAAGCATCCTACCTCTTAAATACCTTCGCTTCTGAAACGCTCCTCAAAGTCCTTCGCATCAATGTAGTAGAAGTGAGCGAATGAAGCCACTATGCTGTCTTTTATGGAGTTACCCACATAGTAAAACTTCTGAACCTTTGAAAGTTCCTTTCGCAAATCCTGCAAATACACAGGGTTTTTCTGAAGTATGCGGTAAGGATATATGTTCCTTGCGTGCATCTCCTCTATTATTCTTTCCTTTAAGCCTTCGTTCAGCATCTCTGAAACGAACACGAGCAGATACATCTCCCGCTGCAAACGCATCAGCGTCTCATGCCTCAACACCCCACCGCTCCACTCAACAATGCCGTAAGCATTCATCACAACGACGCCTTTTATGCACTCTTGAGGATACCATCCCGCCTGAATGCTCAGAAATCCCAATAACTTCTCTGCGAACTCCTCTATGCTCAAGTTCAGATGCCAATAATACGGAAGCAACTTGTGGAAATCTTCGCCTTTCAAATCTGCCTCTATGACTTTGCGAAGCCACGACACATAGATTTTCATTTTGTTTGCACACAGCTCCTCATCACTCATACGCTCTCACCGACCTCACAAGACACCGAAACGCAACTTGATGAAAAAGTAAGGATAATCTCTGAGTGTGCCGTCCCACTGCGTCAGCGTAACTCTGTATTTCGCATCTCTCTTCATCGTCTTTGAATGAAAACGAATCGCAGGCTCAGGAAGCACATCTGCGAAAGAAGCATCAGTAAGCGTGATTCTACTTGCACCATCAATAATCAACGATTCTTGAAGTGAAACTCTGTCTCCACTCTGCATGCGAGATAGGTCAATATAACCTTCAATGATGTATTCATCCGCTTCAGCACCTAAATCAATAACAGTCGTAGGCTGCGATAACGCCGTCGGGGATGCAGTTCCTGCTATAACTTCCTTCGCAGCAATTATGATTGTCATTTCTTCTCTCTTTCAACCCTTATGTCAACATAAGTTTCATCCATGAATTCATCAAAGTTATCAAGAAGTTTGAGCCATTTTTCACCTATATGATGCCATGTGAGATTCTTAAGCACATAGGCTCTCATACGAGATGCATGCTTCCTCCGCATGCTCTCGTTCTCATAATAAATGCGCAACGCCTCAGCGACATCTTCAGCGTTCAGAACCGCCTGACGAGAAGATGTGAGCGTCATCCAAATGAACGCTGCGGGTTTCACAGCGAGACCTCGCTCATGCTCCACTATGTTGTCTCTAAGCTCGCACACAGGCTCTCCGACAAGCTCAGACATCGCCGAGAACTCCGTCACTATTGAGGGTGTGTTGCATAACGCCGCCTCTATAACGGGAATCTCAAAAGAGCCTCCCTTTATGGTCATGAGTAGAACATCCGCAGCAGAGTATATTTTGCGGAGAAATTCAGTCGGATAATATGATGATGACTGCCTCAGAATCAGATGCGAAGAGACATCCACATTGTAAAACTCCTCCAAAGAGGAAACGACCTCATAGAGATTATAACCACCTCGCCTCATAGGAAGCGCATGCATATAAATATAAGCGTCTCTGCAACACTCTTTCATGAAAATAGTGAATGCTTCAAGCATCTCTGGAATGTTCTCCCTTATGCCTAAGTTATCAACGACACTGCACACGAGAAACTCACAGTCGTCAGGAATGAAGGGGAGCGACGCATCCTTCTCTTCATAAAACAACTTGGGGTCAGCACCATGCGGAATCGGCTCTGCAATCTTCTTCGGATTTATATCTATGCATCTCTTCAACTGACGCACCGCAAAGTTGCTCATCGGAACGATGCACTTCACCGCAGGATAGCATGCAAAATCTCTGTAAGGTCGCTGCAAAGGCTCGTGGTCAATCACCGCCCAATCTATGATTTTCGCACCGTTGAGCGATGATACATACGAAGAGAGCATCCACGAATCAAGATGGAAGATGCACACATCAAACTCACGACACCGCTCCGCAAGCGCAGGATGAAATATCGTCGCATCTCCACCGACAATTCTCACATCTCTGTCCTCAATGCGAAATTCTATTTCTGCGCCTTCATAGCCGAAATACGAGAATATCGTTACATCATGCTTCTCGGCAAGCGCATGGCATATATAGCGAGTGCATACTCCATAACCACTGCTGACAAACGGAGCAACCGAAAGATACGCTATCTTCATCCTGCGCTCATCTCCTCACAGAAAGCGCAGAAATGTATTATGCAAGCGAGAGCTCCACCGTGAAGACCCATGTAGTTCCTTCCACCTTCGTTCCGAGAGTTTCAACCTTTCTGTTCAGGTTCACGGCATCATCAGTAGCTCCGTTTGCGACAGTCCACTCGTTCCATGTCCAGTTCGCATCTGCGCTTCCGAATGTTGCTCTAAAGACTGCCTTCTGGTCACTTCCATACTGAGGATAGCCAGAGTCCATAGGTTTGTAGCATTTGTTTGCCCCCATTAGTCCTGTCTGCGTTGCATCCGCAGGTTGCGTGCCATCACCGACGCCTATGTGCGCATGTGCGTTGTCAAAAGGTGTGAAACTTCCTCCGCAAATAGCAGTCCACATCGTATTTATGCCTTCGTTGAGAAAGATGTTGCCTTTCGTCTTTTTCTCGCCTCTGAACAGTGATGAAAACCTCCGCTTCAACTCCTCTATGCTCGCACCCGCTCTCGCAAGCCTCTCTACCTCTCCATGCGGGTCTTCAAATTTTGTTACTATGAACAGAGACTTCAGCACGCCTTTTTCCTTCATCGCACATGGAAAAGTAATGCAGAGATTATATAAATATTCTTCGCAAAGTAATGATTGAAGATGCCGACGCTTGAAGGCATCAGAGTCTCGCCAATAGAGAGGAAGTTGAAGTATGTTGATGGCATCGCATCAGACAGAGGTATAGACCTCTCATCGCTGAAATGGGGTTTTGAACTTCCTAAAATATTCGCAAACTCCGAGTGGGCAGTTTACATACGACTGCTGCTTGACTTAGACCTCGTGCTGAGCTTGCACTTTCCACCCCTTGACCTCAAGTTTCCTCTTCCTGATTTCCCTGCTTGGATGCTCAAAATTGACAAGGCACGCTACGGCATCTCAAAATACGACGAGAGCATATACGACCCTGAACAAGTCTCGCCGAAACCTTTGGAGAATCTTCTGTGGGACTTTCACTATAAGGCACTGCGAAAATGCACACGAGAATACAAACTCACAGGAAAGGCTCTGCAAAAATATGCGGACTTCTACAAAAACTCGCTCATTGAGAAAGAAGTGAGAGATTTCTATGTTGAAGATATGTTCACAAGATGGGCAGTCGCAGAATCCAAAGCGATTTACACTTCTTATGTCGGCTTCGCTGTCGTCGGCATCATGATAGTTTCGCCTCCAAAGGGTTCGGGAGCAGAAATAACGCTCAGAAGGTCGGATGACTGGAAAACAAAAGTGGCAGTGAAATCTTATCAGGTTTATGAAGGTCATGTCGGCTTCGTAAGGGTCGGCTACTTCCGTGTCATCCACAAGAAATACGGTGTTGACGAATACTACCTGAAATCAGTGAGCGATGAGTTCAAAAGGCGTATTGAGGAATTCCACAACCGCATCGGAGGGTTGAAAATCACCGTGCCTTACCCGAAAACTATCTTAGGTTCAAGCGAGCCTCCACCTATCACATTCTTCTTCAACATGCAACGCCTCATCTGGCATCAGAAGACAGACAGAATGCATTATAAGGGCGGAGAGCATCAACTACAACTGCAAAACATCATAATAAGAGTGAAGAAAATTCTCAACAGGAAAGGCATTATAGCACAGCAACGCCTCCTATACATAAACTTCGCACAGGAGTATGTTTATTTATATCATCCGACAGAGGAAGAGAGGCGTCCTGAAGAGTGGGGACGCTCAAAAGAATTCAAAAAGATTATGGAACGAGAGGAAGTCGTCAAGAAATACAAGGAGCTCGGCGCAGATGAAAGCATCCTCCGAGAGATTATTGACGCCATCAATCTGTGGGTTACCGCCATCCCACCGCCATAGAAGTTTATATTTGTGAGAGAATAGTAATTACTCTACGAGGTGATGTCTGCGTTGTCGGAAGAAAGGTTTGCTGCGGGTTTATCTCCGCAGGACGCACAGAGAATTCGTGGTATTATCTGGCGTCTCCTCGTTGAGTGTTCAGACCTCGCAATATCTCTCGCAGCGTTCTCATGCGATAGAGAAGACTGCCCGCTGAAAGAGCGAACAAGAGAAATTGCGAAACTCCTCACAGATTTGCGTGCAGCATCTCCGAGATATGTGCCTCCTGCCTCTGTTTCCGCAGGTGATACTATCTCTTCTTTTACACCAAATCCGCACCTCGCAGGTTATCAGATGTCCTCTGATGCTCCTAAACACTCAAAGGAAGATGTTGAAAACGAACAAAAGGAGGGATAAGAAATGCCCACAATTGAGGATTTGAGGTTGCGTCGTGGCGAAGTCGTTGATGAAACATTCTTTGATAACCTCGCAGATATTCTTGAGTCTTCAATCATCAAAGGCGCTGTTGATATGTATGGATATATGCATAAGGACATCATTCCCGACGCTGATTTAAAGTATAGGCTCGGCACGGATAACAGGAGACTTAAAGAAGTTCATGTGAATGACGGCTTCTTTTCAAACTCTCTCAGCGTTCAAGGCAAACCCGTGCTGAAGGACGGCGACCCCGTTTACATCGCAGATTTGTATGCACAGGCTCGTGTCTCTGTCTCTGAAGCGATAAAAAACGCTCTGAAACCTTTTCTACTTGCGAAGGAAATTGAGAAGGATGTTTCTGCGATGTCAGATGTCTTCGCAACGGATGTCGCAATCTCCGAAGATGGTCGCCTGAGAATTCAACTCACCGTGAACATAGAAGCATACTCATACCTTAAGAAAACTCCAGCAGGCGAGACATCAGCAATCATAAGCATGCTCAACGAAGGTAAAGTCATTCCTGCAAAGTCGTGGTTTGAACAAGATGTGACGGTTATGAAAAACGACTATGTGAATGTGCAGTTCTACCCTGATGCGAGGGTTAGCGTCCTTCTTTTCAACATAAGTTCGGCATGATGCGAAGAGGCTGATAGTCTTCTCCCTCACTCCTCTGCTCCTACGCTCACAGAAGGCTCTACGGGGGCGTATTTGCGAACTCTCACCCAGTCTATCCAAGCAGTTCCATTATCTTTGCATCCCTCAAAAAATCCTAATGGGTCTTTTGGCACATTAGTAGTTATTTCCGCATCCTTCACATAATCAACATAGTATTCAACCTTTGCATCCGATACATAAAAACTAACTACATGAAATTTATCTGAGAACGACACCGTTCTTGTAACTGATGTAAAACTTCCCTCTCTGTCTGCCTCCCATTTATCTGGAGCATTACTTCTTGCTAAATCTACACAACTGCCTATACAACTGCCCGTAGCAGAGCGGTCATCCACACCTAACGCCTCACAAAGTTGCTCAGCCGACTTCAAGTAGTGCTCGTAAATATGAGGTGGAGAAAACTGCTGCTTTGCTCCAATCTCTTCCCAAGCACCCGCCCCTCCCTGAACTGTTAAAATACTATCACTGACAGAGTAACTTCCGCCTGCCGCAAGTTCGCTCCATTTATCTGGGTCTAAGTCAGTCCCTTCAAAATCATCAAAAAACTCAAAAGTCGCCTCTCCATCACTTGCACTCGCAACATCTGGATTACCGTAATACATATAAATCTCAATTTCCGAGTTCGCTGGAATCTCAGGAACTTTCACCCATATTATTGCTTCTTCTGCATCAGGGTCAAACTTCTCAATCCAGTATGAGAGCATTTCCTCTTCGGGATAATAGCAGAACCTTATATCCTCGCCAGCACTGCGGGCATGTGCAAAGATTGGGTCTCCCGCTCCTATCTCTATCTTTACCTGATAATCTGTGAGCGTATTGCCGCTCAATTCAGTGATGCGAACCCTACGCCTATACATATAGAGATTACCATCTGGAAGAATATAAGCCATATATGCTTTCTTCCATACAAATTTCCCCCCTCTGAAAATTGAAATGTAGCGTCCATCCAGCACAAGCGTCTTATCTCCTATCTTGCCTACTTCAACCATTCTATATCACCTACGAAACACGAGCAGGCTTCGCACCACCGCCCACATAGACATTGCATCTTATCCTTTCTAAGACATCCGAAGGACTTAAAAACTCTGCAAAGACTTCGTGAGGTTTCTCTTCGGATGTCGCTGCGGGATTTCCGTAATATAGCCACAAATCAGTCGCACCGAGAGGCAGATTATCTACTTTCACCCATATAATACTCTTACCATTATAGCACCACCTCTCAATCCAGTATGGCAGTTTTGTTTCGCCATCTTCCTTCGTTATTCTTATGTCCGCACCGTCCTCACGAGCCTTAGTATAGTCAAAGTTCTCAGGCGTGAGGACTATCATCACAGCGTAATCGCTCACTTCTTGCGTCCAATTATGAACTGTGATTCTACGCCTGTATCTCCACTCAGGAGATAACCAGTAGTGAAGTTTGTATTCGTAAGATGCTTCTGGCTCTGCTGTGATAGAAGAGGCGTAAAGCGTCACATCATAGAAGCACGAAGGGATGAGAGATGCATCAAGCGCATGCAAGGTTTCTTCAATAGTTGCGACGCTTTCAGCACTCGCATCTGCGGAGTAAAGCGTTATGTTCAGTTCAGCGACGACCTCTGGCACGAGGTCTAATGCATATAGCGTCTCATACATATTGAGATTTGTCACAGAAGCAAGGTCTAAGGATTCAAGGAATGCATGCACGGTAGCACAGCACGCAGCAACGGGTGCGTCAAGCGCATATAGGGTTTCCTCAATCGCAGCGAGAATTTCCGTGTATGTGATTACCGCAGGTATGAATGTCGGAACTATCTCGCATACTGCGGACACAGACGCATCAGAAGTCAGAATGGGGGGAAGGTCATAGGAAGCGAATATATCTGCGAGTGCCGATACTATGGGCGGGAGGTCATAGGCGAGAGATGCTTCCACAGAGGCAGAAACTATGGGCGGGAAATCATAACTCAAAAGCATCTGAACCGCTCCTTGCACAAGTGGTGGGAAATCGTAAGTTAATGAAAGAACGCCATATCCGCTCACCACTCTTATTATCTCTCCGACTGTTGAAATCGGTAGAAACTCCGAGATGTGCGGGGGTAAATCGTATGTCAGCAATGTCGGATGCTCAAGCGAGAGGCAATAAAGCGTTATTTGTAATTCGGGAAGCAACTCAATAAGCGCATCAAGCGAATGCAGCGTAACGCTCACAGGTGCGAAAATCTCTGCGAGTGCATCCGCAGACACAGCAGTGACGAACACGCTCAAAGGCACATCCGCAGAAATGTCAAGACTCGTAAGCGTGTAACTCAAAGAGAGGAATATCTGTGAAATCGCATCTAAGGCGTATAAGGTGTAATCGTATGTCAGGAGAATCTGTGAGAGAATATCGCAGGACACAAGCGTTAAATCATAGCTCAGTGTGATGTCAACGAACAGCTCAATCTCAAACGGTATGATATACCACAGAATTTTCAAAGCCTCTCTGACGGCATCAACCGCATAGTTGTAATCCGTGTGCAGCACGATGTCACCGTAATCAACCTCACGAATGAGCATTATCTTGAGTTCAACATCTCTGACCTTATCCTCTACTTTCTCTGAAATGAAGCCGATTTGCTCCTCCGTGAAGTAAGGAAGCACTAAGCCTTCTGCGAGCTGCTTCTTCACCGCATCAACAAGTGCCTTGAGCGCATACTTCACAAGATTGTGGTCTGAAGGCTCTATGATGTCGCCCCTCGTGACGAAACGCATCTGCTTTACATACTCAATATATTCATCAACAGGGAAATATAAGGGATACAGAGAGATTGAGAGCTTGAAAACATCAACGAGAAGGTTTCGCTCCTTGTGCGAGACATAATCGCCATATAAAACTTTCGGAAGCGCATCGGCACGCTCTATGAGCAAATCTATTACTCCCTTTATATTCTCCGCTCTCCGCTCTACAATACGCTCACGAAGCGTCGCTGTGTCAGATGCAGTGATATACTCAACGCTCATCGTGACGCATTATGGTGCATTAAGCAAGTGTTCAGCGCCTATGCTGTCACCTTGAAGACATATCTGACCGTCAAAGACGCAGCAGCAGGTATGTCTTCTGGCGTTGTGAGGACATCCCTCGCTATAAGCACATAGTTGCCTTGACACAAGACTGCGAGACCTATCTCTCTCACGGTAATCGTAGCATCAGATTCGTTTGTGAATGTTCTGATGACACGCCACACGCTATCTGGCGGCGTCCCATCAACATCCTCTACGGTTGTCTTTCCGTGAATCAGTTGATTTGCACCGATACCATCCTTATATTGCGTCTCTAAATCGTAATCATCCCTCGTGACTGCTGTTGAACCTGCGCCTACTATGACACCATAGTTGTCATTACGCTCCATAGCGGCAGCCTCCATAACCGCAGGCGCATTCTCCGCCCCGTTTGAATACATCAAACTCGGAAAAGAGAATGTTGTGCCATCTCTCTTCGTGACGCTGACCTTCACATCAAAACTTGAGCCTGTGATGACGCCTGCTATGTTCCCCGCAAGAAGTGTCCGAACTATCAAAGCGAAGTTCCGCAGCAGTGAGCGACTTCTCTCTCTGCGAAATGAGATTATTTTGCCATCTTTGTCCCTGACCTCAAGCTCGTAGAACAGCGATAAGTTCGCCTCCTCCGCCTTCAGAACTTTCTGAACATCGTGAGAGATGCTTTGAGCCACTTCCTTATCCCTTCTTCGCTCCACACCCCGAATTATCTGCACGGGCATCTCTTGAAATGCGACGAAGACACTTATAAAAGTTTTCTCTCATGGACGCTCCTGCTCTTCTCCTATCGTGACCGTAGGCTCAGGATAGATTAACTTCCTCAAAAACGCAAACTTCATCCTGTATATCTGATAAAACGCATAATCGGTGTGCGTGCATGTGCTTATAACGAGCTTCATAGGATTTGAGAAGCCTTTGTTATATTCTTTCTTGCATATCAAATTGCGGGCTTCGTCAAAAACCTCGTATATTGTCTTATCCGCTGTCTGAAGTATTCTCAGAACATAATTATTCCCTGTGAGGAATTCCGCTTGAACGCCGTCAAAGTCTGTATCACGCTCAACATAGGAATCATCTCTGAAAGACCACGCAAACAATCCTTTATAATATTCTGGAAGTGCGCCTCCGTAGAAGAGAACTTGCGACGAGAACGCATCCTTCGGATGCTTTTCCTCCTCATCAGCGACGAAGAGAGCGAGAATCGCATCTGTGTCTTTTGCTGTGTCAACGCTCAGATGCGCCTCGCATGCAATCGGCGGTGTGTATGATGCAGTCGTGTATATAGAGGCGTATGCGAAGGCGTTGAATGCGAACATGAGGGTGAAAAGTCTTCCCTCTTTAATCTCCTGAATGAGCCTGTCAATGCCGTAAAACGCTGCGAATGCTTCAAATGCTCTGCCACCGAGAACCTCAAACACAGATGCGAAATCCACACCTGTGAAAATTCTGTCACCGAGAACTTCAAAAAGATGCGCAACATCAACAGCATAAGGCGTGATATATGCTCGCTCAATTCCATAAAAACTGTCCGAAGCTGCTATGAGAGTCGCTGCAATACCTACTTCAGTCATGAACGCAGCATCAGAGGAGGCGAGAAGGAACACAGCTGCTAAGGATTTCACCACATCGGTCAGAGATGCGAAATCCGTGAGTGTCAGCTCTCTCTCACTGATTTGCTCAACAAGCGTTGCGAGGTCACGAGCAATGAACGAAATGATGCCGACCTCATACAACGATGCTAAATCGTGAGTTGAGATTCCTACGACAGCTCTCTCAGCTGTCGCTGCGACATCTGAGATTGTGAACTCTCTGAAACTTATGAATTCCATGAAACTCATGAAATCACGAGCAATAAGCGAGATGAAGCCTACCTCGCTCAAGGAGGCGAGGTCTCTGGCATAGGGAAATATCAAGCCTCTCTCCGTGAGAGATGCGAAATCTGATGCACTGTAAACGAAATATGCTCTCTCAACCGCTGCAACCACATCATAGGCACTGATGGCTCTGTATGCTAAGAGTTCATACACAGTGCCTATGTCAAAAGTCTCAAGCACTCTGTCTCCAATGCGTTCAACTAACGATGCGGTGTCGTGAGCAGTCGGGAAGAATGTCGCAGTAATATCCGCTGCGGTTGCGAAATCATGAGCGGTGAAAGTCCGTGAGCCTACAATGTCTTGAAGAAATGAGATGTCAAGCACCTCAATAACTCTGTCACCGACGAAATCATAAGCGGATGTGCTGTCTGTGAGCGTTATTTCTCTGTCTGTGACTTTCTCATAGCCTTTCAATGTGTCTAACACTGAGAGGAAGCGAGATATGAATTCGTAAGCGTATGCGAAGTCCTCGCCGAACAGATGAACGAATGCACGCTCAACAGCGCTTATGATGTCCTCGCAGGCGATAACTCTGTCTCCTACGGTCTCAACTCCGTATGCAGTATCTTTTTCAGGAATTCCATGCGAGATGTAAGTATCCACAGAGAACGCCCTATCAGCATCAAAAGGAGAAGGATACGCAACTTCAATGCCTTGAGCTGCGTCTGATGCACGAATGGCTATTGAAATGCTCCTCTCCGCAGTGTAAAACCAATCAGTAGAGACTATTTCCTTAGGTGGCAGGACGCTTGCTAATACTGGTATCTGTGTGGGAAAGACATCAAAGATTGGCATCTTCAGTCAGTCATTATGTATTTCACATAACCCCATGTGTCAAACGCCCCATCAGGCAACTTCTCAAAGATGAGCGTATATTTCACTTCTTTGCTCAAATCCGCAACGAGTTTGAAGCCCGCCTTCCTGAACAAAGCGATAATCTGTCTCGGATACAACATATTCACATGCCAAATTGTGTTTAAGAGTTCATCATTGTCAGGGTCGGGAACTTCTATGAACACTCTGCCTCCATCTCGCAAGACACGACGCATCTCTATGACTAAAAGCCATGCTGAGAAGGCATGCTCAAATGTCTGTGCGCAGAAAATCGCATCAAAACTCCTGTCGTTGAACTGTAAATTGTGCATGTCCATCTCATATAGGTGGACGCCGTATTTCTCCGAAGCCCTTATCAGATTGTCAAAGCCGAGTGTTATGCCTACAACATCATAGCCTTCTCGCATGAGCAAAAGCGTTTCTAAACCATCTCCAGCACCTATGTCTAAAACTCTTCTGAACTGCTGCGGAGGCACATATCTTTTGAAGCGCTCTATTTTCCTTCTTAATTCCTCCTCTGGCGTTTTATCTATGCCCCTTCCTCCTGTCTCCGCCTTCAGAGGAATGCGAAGAAGTCTCTTCCACTTCCGAAGAAACTCCGCATCTCTGTCCTGCGGATTGTTCTTCCTCTTCTTCGCATACTCATCTGAACGGAAGAGTATTCGTAATAACTGCGAGACTGTCATCCGCCCATCACGAAGCATGCTCCCGTATGTTTTAAGTCCTGAAGCATCAACATTCCTCCCTAAGACTAAATTATAGCATCTGTTCACAATATCCTCAACGCTCAAACCAGACATGCGCTCTTCAAACTCTGCGCTCTCCGCAATTGCGACTGCGACATCCTCCTCGCTCATATCGCCTGAAAGCAACTTCTGTGCGTAATGCTCTAACCCCGCTCCGTCAGGATGACGCCCAAGAAGGAAGAAGTAGCATTTAGTCACGAATTCCTTTGCTTTGCTCTCCTTGTCCTGCTTCGGCCTCTCTCTTACTTTGCTCAGCACATCAGGCGTCAGATACTCTCTGTTGTAATACAAGAAGAACTTTGCGAGCTGTCTCGTCTCAATACCCCAATTTGTGCGTGGAGCATCCAAACACTCTATAAAGAAATTCACCATCTCGGAAGGCACATCCTTGTTTTTGATGCGCTCCTCAAGCTCCATCCACGATTTTATTCCGTATTTCTGCATCAAATTGCGAAGTTTTCTCCAATAAGGATTCGCATCACCGACATTATCGCCGCCTCCTGCAATAACCATGTTGCGTGCTGCATTACGCCAGATGTCTAACGAACTTTTAGAATTCCCGCTCCACAAAGTTTTACCCCTCCTTCTGACTAAGATAATCTCGTTTGGCACTGAGACGCAATACACATAACCGTCATAGCTTATCCACTTACCTTCCTCTTTAGTTGTAAGAACTTCATCCTCCTCGCTCAGACTGACGAAATACTCACCATCGCACTCACTAATTGTCGCTGCATATCCCGCTTTCAAAGCGACCTCTTGAAAGTCATCAGCGAGACGCTTATTCCTCGTTGTATATTGTGGATGACTGGTGTCTAATCCCGTTCCATCTCCTTTCAACATCCACTCTACTAATATTTTGAGTTGCTTCGGACAGAGCTCTTTGAACTCCTGCGGTATGTATTTTGTATGTGCGTTTCCTATCTTGCTTAAGTAGAGCCATAACTGCTTGCTCTGAAATTCAAATACATGTAAAGGTGTTTTATATTCTTTATTGTAGTATTTTCCCTCTCTTTTCCTCTCACGCCATTTTACTCCTAAGAGGTCGCATAACTCTGCAATTACTTTTCTGACCTCATCAACATATTTTGATGCTGAAAGAGATATTATGTAGTTTTTGCAGTTCCCACTTTTTGACCCCTCTACCCAGCCATCTGCGAGCCAATAGCCAAAGAACTTGAGCCAAAGGTTCATAGGAATATTCTTAGATGGTATTTGTCGCAGACGCTCCTTCCCAAGTTTAGTTCCGTTGTTATACCATCTCCTTCCGTAACTTCTGATGTAGCCTGGGAGCTCAAAGAATTCTCTTTCCTCTCCTTCCCATCTACCTCCAGCACGCTTGTAAATTACTTCCCATTTGCCAACTAATTCTGATATTGGTATCAGTCTAAAACCTCTCTCGCCGACTTTGCCTATCTCTGTAAATCTTCCTGTCTTAGAATCCCTCGCAATTTTAACATACTCCTCAAATGAGAGACCTGTCTTTGAATTCTTGTCCCAATATTTCTTCACATACATGCGATGGTAAGGCGTGACACAGAAGTTTAATCTCTGGCTCTCATGAAGATACATGTATCCTTTGTAGTGATGTTTGATTATTTCTACTGGCTTCTGATACTCCATCCTTCCCGTTTCGGGATTGAGCGTCATAACTTCGTCTCCCTCTGTCAAATCAGCAAACCTCTTCCATCCTTCTCTTGTCAGAATTTCGGTCTCCTCATCAAAGCAGTGAACATACCAGTATTTATCTGCTGGAAGGAGTTTAACTCTCCACCCTCCATTAATGTTGAAAGTTTCATGAACTCTGCCCACACCGACACCTATATAACGCAGTCCCTTTCGCATCCTGAAAAGCAAATTCTTGTAGAAAGCGCTCTTTCGGTAGCCTGCTGGACATTCCTTCAACAAATCCAAATCGTCAAGCCACTCCACCGCCTCAAACTGCTCTCTGCAATTTATTCCTGCCATGTTGTAACCCTCACGCTCTAAATCGCTGATAATTTTGCGTAAGTCTTTAGCAAACTCATGGCAGAAGAGCTCGTCAGGGTCGCTGACTAAAACCCAATCAATGCCGTATTGCTCGCATAACTCAAGATAATTGTTGCGAAATGCAGGAATGTCATCTGCGAAATGCACCCTCTTCGTGACGACATTATCAAAGTTTGACCCTATCAATTCAAGTTGAGATGGCGAAACACTCTCATCTGCGATTATGAAGACATAATCAACATGCTCGCTCATTAAAGAGACGCATTCAAGCGTTCTCTGCACATCTCTTGCGAATGTGCATTGACAATACGCTACTTTCGCCATTTTCACCACCTCTTCTACCACCTTAATTCTCTGAATTCCTCTATTGTTTTCTTTATGCCTTCTTCAAATTTCATGCGGGGCTTCCATCCGAGCAGTCTCATTCTGTCCCATGCTAAACTCTGTGCAAATATCTCACGCTCTCTGCCTCGCTTGTCCTCATAAGTAGGCTTTATATTCGGAAAGAACTTCAGAATTGTTTTAACGACCTCTTCCTGCGAGAGGACATCATGACTGCCGACATTGAAAATTCCGTCGTGATTGTGCTTGAGAAGTATGTCGTATGCTGCACACAAATCACTTATGTGCAAATACTGCCTCTGTGATGGTATGTCTCCCTCGTGATATATCACAGGCGACTCCCCCATCAAGCAAGCCTTTATCGTGTTCGGGATTATGCGTGGCGAGTAAGGGTCATATCCGTAGATATTGCACGACCTCACTATTTGTATGACATCAATGCGCTCAGAGAGACGCATGAAACTCTGAACTGCGAGGTCAGCACATGCCTTTGAAGTCTCATACACTCCTGACGCAACTACCGCATCATCTTCTCTCGCACTCATCTTCTCACCGTAAACCTTATCAGTAGATTGAAAGATGAACTTATGCACCCCCGCCATCTCCGCACACTCAAGCACATTCAGCGTGCCTATCACATTCGTCAAGAAGGTGTGAGAAGGGAAATTTGATGCTCTTCTAACTATCGCTATCGCTGCGCAGTGAATAACACAGTCAAAGTCCTCAGATGCGAAGACATTGCGCACCTCGTCTTTATTACGAATGTCCGCTTGATGCAAATTGATGTCCTTATGTATGCCTTTACGGACTAATACGCTCCTTGCTCTCACAGTGCGAAGAAGCCCTGAGACTTCGTGACCCTCTCTGACGAAATGCTCCGCTAAATGCGAGCCTATGAAGCCTCCTACGCCAGTTATCAAAATTTTCATAGGCTTACTCACTAACCTTCTCTATTGTAATTTCGCCCTCTCCTCTTCCCTCACGGGTTTTGCATACTCGCAGTTTCTCACCGTCAATAACTACCTCAACACACTGCCCCTCTCGCAATTCTCCAGTCCGCACACTTATCTTCTCTCCGCTCATATCTCTCACCACCTCCCTCTTATTATTGCTCACATTAAAAGCCTCTTATTTTTATGTGTGCTGTGTATTTATAATTATGGAGAGTTTTGAGTTCATCCAGAAGGAGAGGTGGGAACAAGAGGTGAGAGAGTTTCGCACAATTTACTGCAAATTTCTGAGGTGGGATGTCTTCAGAGGACGAGACGGCAGAAGGATTTTCGTTATTTCTTTGGCTTCGCCTGAAGAAGGCATAATTGCACAGAGCTTTCTGGATGATGTGGAGGCGCTGAAAAAGCTGAGAAGCGCACTGAACGAGTTGCTTGAGCCTGACGATGTGATGTATTGCTGACCTCTCATCCGTTCAAAAATCGTGAACTCGCAGGATTTTCGTGAGAATTCTATGAAACTCATGAATTTTGAGAACTTCATGCGTTATCATAGGTAAATTCGTGCTGAAGAAGCCTTCACCTCTTAATGTCCCTCCGCAGCCCTCGCACCTGATAGAGAAAGGCGAAATCACAATGCGAAGGACATCCTCCCCTACTTTCTCCCATAACTGAGCGAGACTTCGGTTGATGTGCAACATTATTCGTTTCACATATCTCGGCTCGCATGCGAAAACTCTCATGACCATCGCAGGATTGTTGAAGTGTGCGATTAACAAATCCCAATCCGTCTTCAAAGCGTTAAGGAGAAGGGCGAACTCCTCATCATAGAACTGCCAGCACTCCTCATAATACTCGCTCTTCCACTGCTTACCGACCCTCGCAGCATTAGCCTCTAATCTTGAAACCTCTCCGCTGAAATATCTGCTGTGCGGGTTCACGCAAGGCATGTTCAAGCAGACGGGACGGGAGGCGTATGAGAGAATTGAATTCTTCAGGGAACTCAAAATGAATCTGTCTTTTTCTCCGACCTCCTTCATTGACACTAAAACCTCACTAATCCTGCGCATAGGAATTCCTGTGAGAAAGGATGCCCATACTCTCTGCGTATCTTCCCATCTTCTCACATCACTCTTAATTCTGCCCTGATAACGCTGCCATAGGTGCGGGAAATCGTGAAACGCTGGTGAGTGAAAACCCCTCGCAAGCTCGTAGTCAATCCCATCAAACGCAAGAATCAGCACTCTCATCTTCTCACTTCTTTTTTCCTGCGTTCAGCATCTTTATTAAATCCACTCTTCTCGGCTGCTCAAGCCACTTTCGCTTCTTCGCTATCTCCATGACCTTTCTCCTCGCATTCTCCCTTATCTGCTTCAGCGAAAAGCCATTCGGGTTGCCCCTTCCCTTCTTCTTATCGCTCTTCTCTCCTGCACTCTGCGACGACTGCGAAGAAGAATAGAAGCCGTAATCCCCAATAACATGCGGGGGCTTCTTCATAGATGAACCACTCACACTGCTTGAACTGTGCGAGCCTGATGAGCTTGATGAACCTGATGAACTTGAAGAACTTGAAGAGCTTGATGAACTTGATGATGAGCTTGATGAACTTGATGAATATTCTCCCTCATAATATCCTGTCTCCTCAAAATACTTCTCAATCTCACGCTCAATAATCCATTTGTTCAAGATGAAAATGCGCTCATCAGGCGAGAGGATAACCCATTCAACGCCAAGCATCGCCTTTAGTTCTTCAGGCGAATAGAACAGCGTGGCGACATTATCAAGCTCTTCTGCGAACTCCTCCTCCGTGATTAATCCATACTTGAACGCTCTACCTATGCTCTCAACATAATCCCATGCCTCTGAGTTCAGCACCCTCGCTGTCGTATATGCAGGAACATAAGCCATCTCATCTGGAGGCATACCTCGCATTGCGGTCTTCTGTGCGAACCAGTTGACATCAATCGGAATATACTCCATCCAAGAGGAGATTTGCAGCGGAGTGAGACGATAAATAGGCATGTTCTTCATAATCAACGCATCTACTAACGCCTCGTCCTTTATGATTTCGCTCAACGATGCCTTTGCCTCGTCAGCAGTTATGACACCTCTGTTCAGCATGCGCAGAATCGCATCCACATTCGCATCGTCTATCTTATACTCCTTCTCCTTTTTGGCGGCAGCAATCAGTAAGTCAAGAGAGACACCCGCATATAAGTAAGGTGCAAGCTCATTTCTTACCTCCTCTTCAGTCTTAAAGCCTGCTTTGTATAAGTCAAGCGTCTCTCTTATCACTTCATTACGCTCATCGGTTGTGTGTCTTATCTTGAAGACACTCAAAATCAGGTCTTGGTCTTCCTTCGGAACACCTAACATATCCATCTTCTTCTTCAGATAGTCTTCGCTGACTTCCACATATCTCGCATAGGAGAGAAGCGTTCCCACAGATAGCGTGTATATGTGTTTGCTCTTCTCAATCAAAGCATCAACTAAAGCCTCATCCTTTATGATTTTACTCAATTCTGCCTTCGCATCATCAACAGTTATAGCACCTCTGCTCAACTTGCGGAGAATTGCATCTACTTGAGCATCGTCTATCTTATACTCCTTCTCCTTGTTTGCGGCAATAATCAGCAGGTCAAGAGAAACGCCTGCATACAAGTATGATGCGAGCTCGTTTCTCACCTCTTCCTCTGTCTTGAAGCCTGCTTTGTATAGGTCAAGTGTCTCTCTAATCACTTTATCTCTCTCGTCTGTCTCATGTCTTATCTTGAAAACCCTCAAAATCAGCTCTTGGTCTTCCTCTGGAATCCCTAACAAATTCATCTTTTTCTTCAAGTAGTCCTCGCTTACCTCAACATATCTTGCATAAGAAAGCAGAGTTCCCACAGAAAGCGTGTATATGTGCAAGTTCTTCGCAATTAACGCATCCACTAACGCCTCATCTTTTATAATCTTGCTTAACTCCTCTTTCGCTTCTTCGGCGGTTATAACGCCTTTGCTCAATTTACGCAGAATTGCATCCACTTGAGCATCATCTATCCTATACTCTTTCTCCTTATTGGCAGCAGTAATCAGCAAGTCTAATGAGACACCCGCATATAAGTATGATGCGAGTTCGTTTCTCACTTCATCCTCCGTCTTGAAGCCTGCTTTGTATAAATCAAGCACCTCTCTTATTATCTTATCACGCTCATCTGTTTCATGCCTTATTTTGAAAACTCTCAAAATCAAGTCTTGGTCTTCTTTCGGAATTCCTAACAAGTTCATCTTCCTCTTCAAGTAATCTTCGCTCACCTCTACATATCTCGCATAGGAAAGCAATGTCCCCACAGAGAGCGTGTATATGTGAAGATTTTTCTCAATCAGAGCATCCACTAACGCTTCATCTTTTATAATCTTGCTCAGCTCTTCTTTCGCCTCTTCGGCAGTTATGATGCCTTTACTCAGCTTGCGTAGAACCGCATCCGCTTTCGCATCATCTATCTTATACTCCTTCTCCTTCTTCGCTGCTGTTATTAACAAGTCAAGAGAGACGCCTGCGTATAAGTAAGGTGCGAGCTCATTCCTGACTTCCTCCTCAGTCTTGAAGCCTGCCTCGTATAAATCAAGCGTTTCTCTTATTATCTTATCTCGCTCATCCGTCGTATGTCTTATCTTAAAGACTTTCAGAATGAGGTCTTGGTCTTCCTCTGGAACTCCCATTAACTCCATCTTCTTCTTCAAGAAGTCCTCGCTTATCTCCACATACTTCGCATAAGAGAGAATCGTGGCTATTGACAGTGTGTATATCTTGACTTTCGCCTCTACTAAAGCCTCCGCAGTTTCCTTATCTAATCCTAATTCCTGAAGTTCTTTCACTGCTTCATCAACACTTATCACACCTCTGCTCAGTTTCCTCAAAACTGCATCCGCTCTTGTCTTGCGGATGAAGCCCTCACGCATGAAGTCCGCAACATAAGCGAATACATCCTTCTCTAAATCAGTCAGATACGCCTTTTGAACAATATCTTCTATGAACTTCTCAACTTCCTCCTCTGTCAAATAACCTTCATAAATTCGCTGGAAAATCCTGTATTGCATGTAGCGAAGCCATGTCCTAATTCTGCGTATCGTATCCACGAACCAGTATTCATTTCTTACAGGCTCATACAACGCAAAATAATCAGCATCAAGCGAAACTGGCAACTTAAGTTTATCCGCAATTTGCTTCAACTCCTCTTCAAGTTTCTTCGTTACATCCTGCCACGCATATATATTCTCAACAGATGCGTCAAGAAGTCTTCTGAAGTAATCACGCATGATGTCAAGCTCTCTGTCATACCTTGCACGAAGCGCCAATAGTTCAGTCTCACCATCCAAGAAGCGAACAGTAATATCCTTGCCGAGTATCTTGACAGTTGCGAGGTTCTTGAATGCCTTTTTGAGAGCATCAAGCGTCATGAAACCTTCCTTATATGTGCTTATGACACCAGTTCTCGCATAAGTTCGTTCTTCTGCGAGTGCATTCATCGCTTCGGCAATTGTGATTTTCTCAACCCAGTCGGGATGCATGCCTCTTGCTAAAACAATTCGCTTCAGCTCCTTGTCAGTAATAACCATCCATTTATACATCCACCTTGCATCAATTCGCTTGGGGATGTCTGCCATCATGTCCAAGTGTATGAGCGCATCACTCGTGAACCTGTCATCTTTTATGAATGGTGCTGCCTTCGCAAGCACCTCTTTCGGAATCAGAGACTTGTGTGACCACGCAAATGTCGCATAGTCGTGCCACTTCGCATAAGGCACTAAGAATGCAATTAGCCCTTTCAGGGCTTTTTCCTCCATGCCCGCATATTTATCTGCGAGCTCTTTCGGCGAGATGGCATCCATGCCTAAGCCTGCTTCCTTATACGGTTTGAGGTCAACCCATGTGAAGCCAGCAGCGACTCGGCATATAAACTCGTATAAGAGCGACATTGAAGGATACTTGAAGTGGAACATGTAGAACATCTTTGCTATGTCTGGAGGCATACCTCGCATCTGCATCGCTTTCTCAAATTCTTTAGTTGCGAGGCGCTCAGGGTCTTCAGGATGCGGATAGAAGAGGTCATGCACCATCATTGATGCGAGCTGCGAAGGTGTCGGTAACTCGTAAATCAGCGAAGTTGGGAACTTCCGCACATTTCCGAATCTATCTTTAATCGTAACATACCTCTCAGTATACAACTTTGAGAACGCCTCAACGAACCCTTCATTATATCCGCTGAGGCGCAAAGCCCACCTCAGCGTCTCAAGATAGTCCTTGAACTTCTTATGAGGGGTGTGCCTCTGCACGAGTTCTATGAGCTTGCTTTCAGATGGAATTTTCACAGGCACAATATTACGCATTGAGCTCTTGACGAGTATTCCGTAAGGCTCGGTTATCCAATACATGATGCCAAGTATTGAGTAATCCACCACTCGTTTGGGCGCACTCCATACAAGTTTTGCCAACCAGTGTATGGTCTTCTTCAACGAAATGGTCTTATCAAGCCATCCGCCACCACCCACACCGAAAGGTCGTAAAAGCGCACCCAACCGCACCTGAATGTCCAAGTTATCTGCGAGAATATGCAGAAAGGCGGATGCAACTTGTGCTGTAACTGCTCCAGCGAGGACAGTTGTTGGAAACATGATTGCTGCATGCAGAGCAGTTTTGGTGTCGTGTTTCACAGCAGCTCCTAATACCTTCCATAACTCCTCATCAAATATTCTTGCTACACTATCTACAATAGGTTCAGTTATAATTATCAGAAGTGAAGAGATGAATTCTGGTGTTCCTGTGCTTATCGTTTGAGTGAAGCCACACACCCCTTCCAATATTTTTTCCGCTACTCCCCATATTCCTTCTCCTAATTCTTTCAAACCACCCATGAAAAAGTTGAAGAGTCCTTTGAATGCGTTTAATATTGCACTTCCAATAGTTTCAAAACCTCCCACAACAGTCGGAACAACGGTGTTCAAAACCCAATCCTTGAAGCCTATGGCGGCATCAACAACGATATTAAACCCGTTCTTGAGATGCTCTGGGATTGAGACGAAGAAATCTATTACGGGTTTAAACATGTTCGGAATGTTAGTGAAGAAATCCACCGCACCTTTGGCGAAATTTATGATATGCTCTGGCAGGCTCGTGAAGAAATCTACAACAGGCTTTACAAACGGCAGGTTGTAAATCGCATCTGCGAGTGAGATAAAGCCATTCACGATGAATTCGCCTATGCGTTTGAAATGCTCAGGCAAACTCGTGAAGAAGTCAATTGCACCTTTTGCGAAGTTAATGATGTGTTCGGGCAGATTTGCGAAGAAATCAACAACGGGCTTCACGAAAGGCAGGTTGTAAATCGTTTCCGCAACTGCCGAGAAGCCTTCAATGATGCCCTTGCCGAAGTTCATTGCGAGTGTGAGCATCCTGTCTGGAAGTCCTGCGAACCACTGTGCGATTTGCGCCAATGGGTTCACGAAACCCTGCAATGTGAGTGTTATCGTGCTTATACCCTTGCTGATGCCATCAATGGCGTTCTCCCAGAATGAGCGCAAAGCGTCCCATATACCGCCCATCGTTGAAATGAAGCCTTGAAACGCCTCCTGAAAGAACGCCTGAATTGTCGCAACGAAGTTTGAAATCGCTCCTAAGATTATTGAGGGGACTTGCGCAAGCGCATCCATTACCATTGATATGAACGAAGAAATCACAGAAGAAATCGTGGAAAACACATCAGAAATTACCGTAATGATGCCTCTGATGCCTTCCATTATCCCTGACGCTATGCCACTGATGGTGTCAATAATCGTTGCAGGAATCGCAGCGAGAGCCTCCATTATGGAGGCAAAAGCCTCAGAAATGCTCGCTGCTAACCCGCTGATTGTCTCTATCAAGCCGCCAATTGCCTCTGATATTGATGCCATTAAACCACTGATGCCCTCCATCAGACTGCTGATTGCCTCTGTTATAGTCGCCGCTAATCCGCTGATGACATCACTTATAGATGCCACTAATCCACTAATCGCCTCAGAGATAGAAGCCAATAATCCGCTTATGGCTTCAACCACACCACTAATCGCCTCTGTTATAGTCGCCACTAATCCGCTGATAGTCTCTGTGATAGTCCCTACTAAACCCGTAATCATATCCGTCAAGGATGTTACTAAACCACTAATAGTATCCATCAAGCTACTGAATGTCTCTGTCACTGTCGCTGCCAGTCCGCTGATAGCGTCCATTACGCCAGAGATTAGACCACTAACTGAGTCAATAATCATTGAAGGAATAGTTGAGAGTGTGTCCATTATTGATGAGAAGTATTCCGATAAGGTTGCTACTATGCCACTAACTACATCTATTACGCCAGAGATTAGACCGCTGACCGCATCAATAATCATTGAAGGAATGGCTGCGAGCTCGCTCATTACGGATGAGAAAAATTCAGATAGCGTTGCACCTATACTACTGATTGCGTTCATGACGCCAGAGATTAGACTGCTGACACCGCTTATAATCTGCGAAGGAATGCCTGCAAGGGTGCTAAATATGCGTGATACTGTGGATGAAATGCTTGAAACCGCACTGCTTATTGAATAGACTGTGTTTTTCACGGTGTTGATAAGCGAGGTGACACCATCAATCGCACCTCTAATCTGCGACCACAGCCAATCAATAAGTTGTCCTAACGGGTCGGCTATCCCGAAACTTTCCTTGTGATAAAGAAGTTCATCAATTTCATGAGTTTCAAGTTCTTCAAGTCGGATAACCTCAGAGGTTAAAAACTCAACAAAAATATCTACGGCTCTCTCATCCAATACTTCCCTTCTTTCCTCTTCCTGCGCTCTCTGCTCCTCGCCCATCTTCTTCTACTTATATTTTTCTCCTGTTTTATTCTTTACGCTCACCGCTTCGGTTTAAGGCGCATGGTGATGCTCTCAATGAAATCTATGCATGAATAGCCTGCACAAAAAGACATTACAGCATTCGGGAAGTTGTATTCACTGTATAAGTGATAATAAAGGTAGCCGACGATAGCACCGAGAATGAATATGCGAACCATCTTGAACGATTTGAACTCCGCAAAGTTCTTTGATTTCACGAGTGCTGATGCAAGACCTCCTAAAAACCCGCTGAATACGAAATGCAGGATGAGGAGGTCTTGCGGAAACAGCATCTCCACTTACCGCCTCCTCACCATCAAACGAGAGCGCATGAAATTCCTGACCTTGAGATAATCGCTCACAACCCTCTCTATTCGCTTTCTCAGCTCCTCTTCGCTCCTCACCCATAAGTGAGCGGTGTGCGATTCATAGTCGCCATCTATAATCCGATATGCCACCTGAAGTATGCGGTTCTTCGCAAAATCCATTGTCTCTATGACCTCAAGAATGCGCACTTTTATCTCCCCGACATTAAGCTCAGTGCCTTCTGAGATTGCCATTTGTCATTTAAGCACCTCCTTTCTTCTTTCCGCCCTTCTTCTTGCTTCCACTCATCTCTTTGCTTTCTGCCGTGAGTTGCTGTGCTGTTTGTTTCAGGACGACATCTTGCATGTTTCTAAGCTCGTTCATCACCTTCGCAATCTTCCTCGCATCTCTGAGGACTCCGCATCCATTTCCATTCGGGCAGTCGCAGACGGCGACATCAAACACGATGTTGCTGCACTCCATCAGAAGTGTGCGAAGCAAATCGTTTATCTTCTTAATCTGTGGGTCTGCCTCCGCACCCGTCGGAAGTTCTGGCATCTCCTCCTCCTCCTCATCCTCCCCTATTATCTCCTCAACCATCTCACTCACCTCCTATATCAACCACCCATCTCTATTTCTTTCACACTCTTCTCCACATGTCTTATCTCTTCCTTCACATTGAAGCCGAGAAGCCTTAAAAGTTCGGGATATATGCGTCTGTAATCCCACTTATGGGCATGCTCAAATGCTTTCTCGCAGTAGTCATCATACTCTTCCCTGTGATTGAAATAAATGTCTGCTGCGTAGTCCATCATCTCTGCGAGCATGTCCATCGTATAGACATGAAAGAGCCATGTCTGGACTGCCGCATTTTTCACCTCCACTTCTTCTAAATAGTTCCATGTGAAGTTGAAGTCCTGCGACGAAAACTCCGAAAGAGGAGGCATCCATGTGTGCAGGACAGGTCTTCCGACTGCGTTTCCCTCCAAGAGAGGTAATCCGAAGCCCTCTGCAAACGAAGGAAAAACAATATAATCCGCTGCTGCCATGAGCTCTAAAACTCTGTGATATGGTAGAGAGCCTACGGAGGCTTCTATGAAGCATCGCCCCCTGACGCCTTCCATATTCATCAACTCTTTCACAGACTCGTCAGTAATCATGAAAAGCAATATGTCCTTGCGACCTTTCGCCTCCAAATATTTGAATGCTTGAAGCAATCCTTGAACATTCTTGCGTGGGTCATGCCTCCCGTTGAACAGAAAAACGCAGTATTCGTCCAAATCAACGCCATACTTATGAGACAAGTATCTCCGAGTCGTATTTCTGAGACTTATTGCGTTCTTGCACTGCTCAATATCTACTGCGTGATGCACAACTCTCTCAACACTCAGACCTGCATTCTCAAGACACTTACGAACAAACTCGGATACTGCAACAAACCTCAAGCGTGGAATATTTGTGCTGACGAACATCGCTCTTGTGGGCAGTCCCTCTACCGTGACATAGGCAGCATGAGGCTTCGGTGAGCATAGTGCGGGTGCAACCGCATCTGATAAGAATTGTGGTGCTGCTAATGTAAGCCAGAGAAAGGCATCTGTATCCGTCCATGTGTCTGGAACTGTTATGGAATTCTTAATTTCGCACTCTATTTCGTTCTCCTCGCACAGCTGTCTTATGAGGTTCGCCTGATTGAGCGTGCTTACCGCTATGAGCGGAGAAAACAGCAACCTCGCCATACATTAATACTGATGCGACACAGTATTTAAATATTTCGTGAGCTTCGTGAGGTTCATGAACCTCATGAAGTTCATGGAAAAAATGGAAAAAATGAAAAAGGGAAAAATTGCGACTTGAACTACGACCCCGCAGTCAGCGTGTCTATGCGCCGTATGCGACCATGCCAATGACCATCTTCACTATCTTGTCAAGTATCGCTGGGTCTAAGCCGTATGTGGTGAACTTCGCCTTCTCAGCCGCTGCAATCTTCTGCAAAGCAACGCCTGACTGATGCCCTGAGGCACGCACAAGCGTCCTTGCGAAGTTCAGATACATCACTCTCATGTTCGCAACAATGCCCTCATCGTCCAAGATACCTCGCACCGCAATCTCCACATCAGTCAGCGTCTTCTGGTATTCCTCTTGTCCGTCCAACATCGCTGGCTTCCTCGCCTCAAACTTGCTGCGAACAACATCGGGAATTACTGCGAGGTCGTAGTTCCGAACCCTCTTGTCATAGTTCCTGTATGGCATCTTTCCACATCACCTCCCTTCACTTTTTTAACCGCAACATTTTTTAAGTGAGAAGCGGCAATAAATAAGGCGATGGAAGAGCAAAAAAATCTTGCCGTTGAGAGACAGAATTTGGACGAGAGCAATTTGAAAAAACGACTGGTAAACATAGAAGGCGAATCATTCACAGACAACCTTAATCGTGACAAGTGTCCGAAAGAATCACCAAATAAGGCGCTGGAGGAAGTTCCGAGATTAGAAGATAAGGAAAGATTCCGTCCATCACGCCATCTGGCAGAAAACAAAGACGATGATATACTCAAGGCAGGATTTTTCAAGAGGTTTGAGGAAGAGCCACAGTTCGGAAACAGAGAGAGATTTACTGTGCTTCAGAAGCCCGCCTCAGAATTTCAACCGACATATATAGACAGAATTCTTGAAAGTTCAATACTTGATGAAAATCTCACGAGGCAAATCGCTGAGATTTTAGCGAGGAAGAGGTGGAGAAGAGCGATTGCAGCGATTGAGCAAGGCGTAAGATACATCATGTCGTATCTACCAGATTACTCAATAACGCTAAGAAAGTTCTATTCAAGCGACCCTGTAATAGTCGTGATGGCAGTATATTGGAAGGAGGACAGAAGAGTTTATGAGATGCTGTGTGATTTGCTCCAGTATCCGTCAATAAAAGAGCAGGAATCAACATTTGAGATAATTGTGAGGAGAGTAAAGGAAAAAATAGAGGAAAAGAAATAGATCAATCTTTTTCGCATGCGGGAGAGCGCCACAGCACCTCTTCTTCCTCTGTCTTCACTCCTCCCTCCTCTACTTTTCTTAAGAAGACGGCTTCAACGCACACATTGAGCAAGTTGTGAATGCGTTGTGCGAGTTCAATTAGCGCATCCTCCTCCGACGGTAGTAATGTTCGCTTCTTGCCTTTCTGAAACTTCGCTTGCACAACTCTTATTTTTCTCTCTGTTATGATTAAAAGGTCGGCAGCACCTTTTGAGGCGGGGGAGCGCCACACCACCGCCCCCCTCCGCCTCCACCTTTCTGCTATTTGATACTCGTATGCTCTACCTTTCTTGTAGGACATCTTCGTATCGCCTCGTCAGTTTCTTCCATTCTTGTGGGTCACAATAAAGCACCGCACCGCCTCCACTCCTGATTCTGCATCTCCTCTTGAAGATTTCACAATCACGAAGAATGCACCACAGCACGATTTCGCATCCTCTTCTGATGCACTGCTCACACGGATATTTCAAGTCACAGTCTTCGCATCCGTATAGGACGCACTGCTCACATATTTTATTCAGCGTTTCCTCTTCCTTTTCTGTATAAGAGTCTGTATAGGAAGACACTTGCACCACCCCTCCTGATGATTCTGTCAAGGATTATCTGAATCTCACATCCCTCAGTGATTTTACCCTCATCAACGCCCTTCCTGATGAGTCTTGAAAGATTTGTGTGTGCGGGGGTCTCAAACTCCTCGCCCTCTTCGGTTGCGACGATAAGAGAAGTGTATGCTCTGCTTCCGAATGTGCGCTCTCTTATTTCTATAACTGTTCCTTTAAGCACATCTCCCTCTTTCTGAGGCTTCCACACTGTCGGAAATGCTCTTATCTCTTCCCACTCCTCTTCCTCACTCTCATTTTTATCCTCCGAAGAGGAAGAAGACTGCGGCAGGTTCAACTCCTTCATCCTCATACCACCTCCTTTTCTTCCTTCTCTTCCTCTTCCCACCTCTCCTCTCTCCTCGCTCCTTTCCTCTCCTCTTTTTCATCCTCGCTATCACCTCCGCCTGAGAGCGTCTGCAAGTTCGTTCAAGAAATTTCTGAAAGAGGCGACAGAGACGATGTATGCGAGCTTGTCTCTGTCATTCTCGCAGTAATCTTCCTTGACAAGCAGCAGATGTTCTGCTTCCCTGTCTGAATCGCCGAGATTGAACTCCTCAAGCGATGGATTCAATGACATAATTGCTGTGAAAGTCACCCAATCTGAAGTGTATTCTTCAAATAAACCGTTGCGTCGGAGTGTCGCTATCATGCATTCATCGCCCACGCACTCCCACCATGCGAACCACCACAGTGAATCTGCGACTTCAAGACGCTCTTTGTAGTCCTGAGGAAGCGTGATTCTGAGGAGAGCAGAGACCTCAATCGGAATTTCTTTATCATTGACAGGTAAAAAAGTGAAAAATTTGAAAGGATAGCGACTTTTTCGCAGCACTGTCGGTCACCTCCTCATCAGTGAAAATCTCCTCCACGCCTCAGAGAGAAAGAGGTCAAGTGTGAAATCATCGTCAATCGCTTCGGAAGCCTCCTTAATTACGCTGACTAACTCCTCTACCGTAGTTGTTTCGTTAATCTTGTTCAGCAGTTCTCTCATCTTCATCTTCCTCGCCTCCATTCTCGCCTCCATTCGTCGGCAGAGCAAGATAATCAAGCCCGCTGGCGGTTATTCTCACATATATGCCGTCCTCTTTGAGATATGTTTTGACGAGTCCATATTCTTTGAAGAACTCTATGATTGTCCGAATCGTCTCTGGAGTGAGTGAAACCCTACTGTATAACTCTACGATTTTGTGTTCCTCTCCATCTGCGAGTATTTCCAGAAGTCTATCAACCTCACTGAGCGCATCCCTCTTACCCATAACCACATCACGCTCCATAAGACACGACCTCACGCCTTGTCGGGATGCCAAGCGCAGAGAGGCGATAATCAATGACCGCTCTGACGAGCCTGAAGTGCCTTTTCACATACGAAGCGGGAACGAATATTCTGCCTTCTTCAGTGTCTATGTATATCGGAATGCCTTTTGATGAAGGCAAATCTCTGCGGAAAATCACGAACTCTTTGCCGTTCACACGCCTCTTCTTGACAACATATCTGTGCTGTGGGTATTTCTCATTCAGCTCATCGGCAGCCTTTTTGATGTCATCGTAAGTCACTTTTATCTCTGTTGCGGGTGTTATCCTTATGATGCGACCTGCCGAATATCTGCGCACTTCAAAGTCCTTGAACGCCTCAAGCAGTTTCACCTTCCACCACCCCCTTGCTCCGCAGAAACTCCCATCTCATCTCCATTCCTGCCTTGAGGAGACGATATGCCTCCTCCGTTGAGATTTCGCCCCTTTCAAGCATCTCTGTGAGTTTGCTCGCTGCCTCCCAGTCCTTGCGGGCATCCTCAAATTCTCTCTGAAGTCTGTCCATCTTCCGCTTCTTCGCCGCCGTGAGCTTGCGGTATTCCCAGAGAAGGTGGCGTCGCTCCATTTCCTCTTCAGAGACATCTTCACGAGCCATTTCACGAGCCATCCCTTCACGCTCACCTCCAATTAGAGCATACACTAATTGAGTATTTAAATATATCACTCATTTAAAGAAAAATTTAAAATAAGCGTTGATTTTTTAAGGTCTTATCTGCGAGGATAAAGTCTTCTTATTTTGATGATTCCGTCCTCTTTACAAACGAGGTATGCTTTCTCTTCTCTGACACCGCAAGGGTTCTTATATCTGAGCAGGATGAATGTGATTGCAGTTGCACACATATCTGCGATGCTCAGCAATTTCTCCTTCATGCGAGAGTCCTTGACATCAGAGAGATGCTTGCTCATTTCTTCCTCTGCCTTCTCCTTCGCATTCTCTCAATTATCTCCTTCATCTTCTCAATATCTTCCTTATAGCACAGAATTCTACCCTTCTTGTCACGAGTGTGTCGTATTTTGATACCATAATAGCCGTTCCTAACCGCTCTGTAAACTGTTGGAGGAGTGACACCAAGCATCTCTGCTGCCTCATTCACCGTCACGAATTCAGACGGCGTTTCCGTTGCGAGCTTTCTCTGCTTGATTATCTCCTCAACATCCTCCTTGTAGAGCAGAATTCTGCCCCGCTCATCACGAATATGCCTGATTTTGACACCATAATAACCTTCCTTAATCGCCTTGCGAATTGTTCCATCACTGACGCCGAGCATTTCCGCCGCCTCTTTCACTGTCAGAAATCCCGCCTTTCTCTCCGCTTCAGATGATAAAGACTGTATTTTACTCTCAACTTCCATCGCTATGTCGTCATAATGACCTCTCTCAATGTCATCAAAGAGTTCTTCAAGCCTCTCTGCGAGCTCTATGTAGCCTTGACCACGCAATTTTGCGAGAACTTCCCTCTCTTTGCTCTCAATTTCCTCCATCTGCTTCTGAATGCCTTTCTTGTATAATCGCCTATACTCGTCTTTTATAGGGTCGTATTCATCGCCTCTCAGTATGCGATTGTATTTCATCGCAAGAAATCGGATTTTAGCAGGTGTGTCGTAAATCCTCAACGCCTCTTCCACGAGAATGCCAATCCACTCTGAGATAGAGAAGTCTGCGGTGATTCTTTCTTCTAATATTGCGAGTGTTTCCTTTCTCAAACGACAGTGCCGACGAACCTCAAACGGAGAAAGAGGTTTTGTTCTTGATTCTTTCTGTAAAGTGTCTTTCAACCATCTCTTTCTCTTGTGAACTTTCGCCTCCAGTATCGTCTTCCTCATATTCGCTCCCCTCAGGAGCGTCTTCTTCCATCCAGCAGAGCGCTCTGAATGTGCATGATGAACAAGGATACTCAAAGGGATGATACTCATCGGGAATCTCTGGCACTTCCTTTGAGTTCATGACTTTCATCACTGACGAAAGCCTCTCCGTCAGCATATACAAATCACGCTCATAACTCAAGTAAGAGGTGACATCATACGCCTTCACAAGCGGATTTTTCTCGTTTGAGAAGCCACGATTCACGAAAAGAATGTATGCACGCTTGACTTCGTAATTGTTGAGGTTCAGCAGCACATTATAAAAGCGCACTTGGTCTATGTAGTGCGAATAGTATTTCTGAAGATGCTTCTCTGATGGAGGCACGAAATTCACAAACTTCTTTTCAATGAGAGTGCCTTTCTCATATTCATCAACAGAGCCGACTACATAAACTTCATGAAATTTATGAAATAGCAGAAGTTCATGATTGCGTGTCAGCACGGAAGCAGAATGCAATGCATGTCCCTCCCACATCCTCAGCACGCTTTCAATGCTCGCATTCGCTTGCGAGCTCAACTGATAGAAGAAGTAACGCATGCACGGATTGATTAAATCTGTCACATGCACTATTATGTTTCCTCCTCTGACGACTTCCTCTGGAACTTCCCTCTCCGCATCAACAATTCGCTTACAGACTTGCAGAAATCTTCGCTCAATATCCGCTGCTCGCATCACAATTCACCTCTTCTTGCTTTTGTTTTTTCCTTTTTCAACCTTCTTTTCCTCCTTCTCTTCCTCTTTCATTGACATCTTCTCATCTTCAAGCATGTTTCGCAGCAGCATGACCTTGCGCTCCATCTCATTTATCTCATCTATGAGGTCTTGACGCTCAAGAAAGCGGGCTTCTCTGCGCATCTCTATCAGCGACAGATGTATGTCCTCCAGTCTCTTTACAATGTTCTCAAGCAGAAAGCTCTTGCCTATGTCCTTTATTTTCTCAAACATCTTGCCGATGTCCTCACCCATTTATTATCACCCTCCTCTGTTTTGGCACTATTGTTATATTATGCTTTCTAATTAAATCTCTGTAAATGTTGCGTATTGAAACTTCACTGATGCCCGCTGCCTCCGCAACCTCTTTCTGCGTCACATGCTTCCCACATAAGAACGCCGCCACATATATCGCCGATGCTGCGACCCCTAAAGGGTTTTTCCCGCCAATCACATCTTTCGCTGTTGAAAGAATGTGCTGAGCGATAGCACGCACTTCCCCACCGAGTCCGAGAGAGGAGCATAGAACAGGGATAAAATCAGATGGAGAAGGAGGACGGAGTTGTATGTTCAATGCACGCAATATACTCTTATATGTGTGCGATATTCTCCGCTTTGGAACTTTTGAGACTTTAACAATATCATTTAAGGAGCGAGGAATGCCATTCCTTCGGCAGACTATATAAATAACAGCGGGAACGATGCTGTCAATACTTCTGTGTGTGGGTTTTTCTGGCGAGAGAATATCATGCAGCATCTTCGCTGCCTCTTCTCTTAAGAATGACGGAAGTCCGAGAGCAGAAGAGATGCGTTCCAATTCTATCAGTGCATAAATCATCTGCCTCTCATCTGATGATAACAGATGCGTTACCGCACCGTGTGTCACAGTGCCTAAGCCTTTGTCGTGAATTCTGTAAGTTTCAGGAGCTCCGCACCGCTCTCTTTCCCTTCTTTCCTCTTGGGTGAAATAACGCCACTCTGGTCTTGTGTCTATAATAGCGTCTTCTATGACAAGTCCGCAGTTCTCACAGTAGCACTCACCACGCTTATAATCCCATACCAAATTCTTTGAGTGGCATTCAGGACACTCCATTTCCACTTTGAGAGAGGTTTTCGGATAATTTATAACTTTCGTTTGCTCAGAGACTCTGCTTTTGAGAGCATATCTGAAAAAATAGAAAGAGAGAAGAGAGATTTTCATACCTATTCTGATTGTATGTATGGTGCAAGAAGATACACGACTGCCACACTACCGTCTGCGATTTTTCCTTCCATCCGTATAGGCACATCGTTGCCTAACTTGATGGAGACCTGTGTGTTTGCGAACACCTTTGCCATGCTCGTCAGGTATTCTAATGAGAACGAGGAGCAAGCATCTCCCTCCTCAAAATCAAACAGTTCGTCCTCGCTCAGTTTCATCTCCATATTCATATCTTCCCTCTCTGCTTTCACAGTGAAAGCAGCGTTCTTAACGCTTAGCGTCACATACTCACTTATTCTCTTCGCTGCATCCATCGCTCTTCTGAACGCATCGCCGTCCATGATGACCTGTGATGTGTAATTTATATTAGTCGGCTCTTTCGCCTCTCTGATGGAGCTCGGGTCATACAAGTTCATGGAAAATGTGAAGTTCCCGAACTTCATGAACATAGTGTCTCTGACAGCGAGAAACATATCTTCGTCTCTACCGACTGAGCGCAGTATTTCCACTATTTTATCAACGCTTATGCCTATTTCCATCCTTTTCTTCTCTTTCTCCTCCTCTCCTTCAAGTTTCAGCTCATACTTGTGGAACGCCTCTGAAGGCACATCAACGACGACCATTGCGACATTCGCAGGGTCTATCGCCTTTATATGCCATCCCTTTTCATCTATAAACACACGAGACTCTGTGACGAGTGCATGTGCTGCCCGCACTGCCTCCCATAGGGTCGTCTTCTCTATCATCCCTTCAAACATTCCCATCCTCACTCACCTCCTCCCTCTTACTTTCCTTACCCATGAGCTCATCAATTTGCTTTTGTGAGGGTTTAAACCTGTAAAATGTGATTCTTTCACCTTCTATTCGCAATCTTGAAGGGATTATATCATAATTTTTGAGAATTCTTGAGAGTTTCTTAACAGAAACATTCGCTCCGTAGGATGAACTCAAAATCTTAATCAAAGCATCACGGGGGAAGTAGGCGTATTGTCCATCGTATAACGCAGAGTGAGCATCATCGGGATACCTGAACATCTCTCTATCCTTCGTTAAGGGCAAATTTCTCAAAATTCTTAAGACATTCTCCTTCAGTTGTAGAGTGCCTTCATCTTCTTTTGTATCTTCAATGCTTACTGTTTCTGTTATTGAGTTTGAGATGAAGTCGTATAAGCGCTGTAATCTCTCTCTGTCCTTTTTAGTTCTCAAATCTATCACATACAAACGACCAAACTCTGAGAAAAGGAAGGAAATCAAATCACGAGTGAGCGTTTCTGAAGAAGGGTCAAATATGAAAGTTCTTCCACTCGTGAATACTAACTCGCACTTGTGCGTGCCGTTAGGGTAGCCAATCTTTCGCACCCCTTTCAGCGAGAACATAATGCGCTCCGCCCACGAGAGGGAGGCGGTGCATTCTTTCTTAGTTGCTTCATCACAGGACTCGTCACATACCCATCTCCCGACTTCATCTAATCTCAGTTGCGTGCTTAAGTTCGCTAATCTAACCAGTCGTTCTGCGTTTTCTTTGTAGAATGAGGGATACATTGTGCGCAGATACGACAGTGCTTGTAGCGCATGCGTCCTTGATAATGTCAGATAAGACACTGGAGATTCCTTAAACTTGTGCAAACAAGGCGGAATGAATATTTCTGAAGCCTCTAACTTCTTCTTAACGGCTTCATTCAAATCATCTATGTATTCTCCAAGCAAATCTGTAATTTCAGACATCATCCACCACCTCTTTTCGTTGAGGAGGTAAGAATGCAAGAGTTATAAAACTTTGCGTCGTTGAAAATTTTTTTTCAATATCGGAGGGAGGTGATGCGAAATGGAGGGAGAAAGAGAGGAGAGAAAAGAAGAGGAGAGAAAGAGAGAGAGGAAATGCAAGTGTTCATATCTCTACACGGCATACAACCCTAATATGTATCTCTTTCTTATAAGGAGTAGGAGGTGACCGAAATGGGAGATGGAGCGGAAGGATGCAAGGAGAGAAAGATGAGAGTATATATGATTAGTAGTGGTGACCTTCTGTATGGAGCGGATGTCTTCATAGCAGCAGAGAACAGAGAGAAGGCAGTTGAGATAATTCTGGAGGCACTGAAGAGGCGGATTTACCATGCTTTGTCCGACATTACAGATGATTTAGACGACGATGAGTATATGTGGTATTTGGAAGCTGCGTTGGACGAAGTAGAGAAAGGAGGACTACCGATGATAGAAGAAAACTAAAAAAGCCTCTTTTGCACGCTTCTTCCGAGAGAAGAGAAGGAGAAAGAGACATCGCCGTAATTCATCCAAATACACTCAATTCTTCGTTGATTCTTTGAGAAAGTCGCACCTTCACCCAGCAGACCGTATGCCCTTGTTCTACCGACAGCGTGGCAGGCAACATTCCAGCATTTCTTGCACCATCCTGCCTCTTCTAACTCTTCGTAGAGTGCTGACGGGTAGCCAGATAGCATGATTTTCGCCTCTTTCTCTCTCTTTATAACCTCTATAAGTTCCTCATGCCTCCTTCTTGATAATTCATATCTGTATTTGCCGTTTCTCCTCACATCTTCAAGATATGGAGGGTCTAAATACACGAACACTTTCAAGCCGTCCTGAAGCCACTTCGGAACATAACGCTCATAGACAGATAGCCAGTCGTCGCACTCAATTTGTGCATGACGCAATCGTTCATGAATTTCAGGAAGTCTATCAACTGATGAGAGATAACCGCTAATCTGCCTACATATACCTCCTGAGGTTGCGGATATAGAATAGCCCCATGAATGCCCCACTCTTGCAGCGAAGGACATTCTCACCATTATGTAAAACAGGTATGCACGCTCAACATCATCCTTCCACGCTTTCTTTTTAAACTTCTCACGAGCATGCATATATTCCGCTCTTGAGTATAGCGTGAGGTGTGCGAGTTTCACGAGCTTATTGAACTTCACATCATCACGAAGCACCGAGTAGAAGTTCATCAAGTCTTTGTCTATGTCGTTAATCACTTCTATTCGGGATGGTCGCTTTGCGAAGAAGTGCGAGCCTGCCCCGAAGAACGGCTCTAAATAAGCATCATGGGTAGGGACATGAGGGAGTAGCACATGAATGATTTTTTCTTTCCCTCCGAACCAGCCAAAAGGAGGCTTCAGAATTTTGACAGGCATGTTTTCTCATTTCATTATAAAAAAAGAAAAAAATAAAAAAAGGTGCGGGAGGAGAGAGGGCGTCGTGTTCTCTCCCTATCTGTTATCAACCGCAATCCATGTCGTAATCTCTGAGCATTTCCAAGACTTCGCACAGTTTTTTGACGATTTTCTCCTCTGTGCTTGGCTCTTCCTCAACCTCTTTTGAGCGTTTTTCGCACTCTTCGCAGAAGTGCATCTCTGTGAGAACAGTCCCGATGTCCTCTAACGACTTAACTTTCTTCTCAAAGATGCGACCACATTTCCCGCAGTTCCGCATTATGAAGAAGAGCGTTCCGTAGATAGTGTGTTCCGCTCTGAATTTCAAGCCATCGCATTCTATAAAGCACTTGCTCGGAGACACAGGCGTAACTGCATCTGGCTCTGTCTCAAACTTCTCTGCAAACTCTTTCCTCGCTTCCTCTGCGAAATCTTGTGTCTCCTTCACTCTTCTCTCCTCCCACCGTCTCTGGCGCTCTTCATACGCTCTAAGCGCCTTTTCCCTCAGTCCATTTTTCTCTTCGCTCACGAGACCTCACCTCCCTTCTTCCGTTGAGAAGCACACTTTAAAAATCAATCGTTCATTGAAAGAAAAATTTAAGCATTCAAAGGGAGAGC
>Ga0190314_1000083_pt1 | contig 38935 bp, 69 predicted proteins | sample 4870071112_MG_FD_165055 | JGI IMG/M metagenome (GOLD analysis project Ga0190314, IMG submission 165055) | Hydrothermal vent sediment bacterial communities from Southern Trench, Guaymas Basin, Mexico - 4870-07-11-12_MG | ecosystem: Environmental > Aquatic > Marine > Hydrothermal vents > Sediment ...
CGTGGTTTGTAGAGCGATTGACACGAGGGACATTTATGCTTATAGTTGTTATTGAGAAAGTGTTGAAGTTTGAGCCACATTCTTCCCACGACTGAAGTCATGGGCTTGCTGTGGCGGTTTGTCGTCATGCGAGATTGGATAAGAGATTACTTTGGAGAATAGAAAGATTTATAAACACCATGTCTCATAAGGATGTAGGTGAATGAATGGCACTATTAGAAGATGATACAAAGACAAGGGTCAAAGACAGCCTAAAAAAAGGTGTTGGTGGAGCGGTAGAAGGCGGTGCTACAATGTTTGCACAGGCTCCACCACAAGCCCAGCTAATAATTGTCGTGATTGCCCTCATAATCGGTGCAGTTCTCCTATATTTTGTTGGAACAGCGATAATGGGAATCATCGGGTTCTTCGGAACAGCATACGGAATAGCCGTCCTTGTTCTTCTTATGATGGCAGTCGGTCTATATCTCTTCCTTAAAATGAGTGGTGTCATAGGTGACCAGCAATGGTATGTGTCAGCCATGATGATTCTCGTATTCATGTTCCTTATAATAATATTTGTGGGAGTTCTGCCTGCAATGCAGGAAATGTTTATAACAATGTTTCCATTTCTGATTATAGGAGCAGTGCTCTATGGTGCATATCTTTTCATAAAACATCTTCCTGACAGGGAAACAAAGATGATAGCGACAATCATAATAGCGACAATTGTAATACTCATACCAGTTTCACAGATATTCATCGTTCCTGCCGTTTACGGTCATCCAATGAGATATGACGCATACATTGTAAGGGGGGAAGATGGAAAAATCGATACAAAAATCTCCAGTGGAGAGTGGGGAGTATTTATGTCAGCAACCACAACATTAAATACGTTTGGTGCAACCGTATATGAGACTTCAAGAGAAATGTGGTATTTGGGAGATTACGAAAAATACTACTATACGATAACGATAACTGATTACTATGGAAAAGTCCTATTCAAAAAAGAGATGGCACAAGCAGTCCTAACCAAAGGGGATTATGTGCATGATGTCGGTCTCTACTACTTACCTAATGCGAGATACTATGACATACTGATACAGATAACAGTATACGACTCGAATCTCGCACCGATAGCTCACAATTCAGCCGAAATTTCAAACATATATGGAAGGTGATATGATGAAACAAACAAAAGAAAAGAAGGAAAAAGAATCCTTTATGAATGCCATGATAGTCTATGGTTTCATAGCCATAGCACTCATAGGATTTCTCGGATATACCGCAGGAAGCATAGCCATAGGTTCCACGTTCATACTGGGGCCTATGTTGTTCAAAGGTGCAGGAACAGGAAAAGACGGAATGTTCAGCAATTCACCTACAAAGAAGATAAAAGATGTATGGAGAGGAGCGGATAAGAAGAAGAAAGCAGGAATTGTTGTTAGTATTATGGTTCTACTTCCGTTCTTCATACTCGGTGCATTATGGTTAGCCATGATTGGTGCTATGTTCCTCGTCGATTTGCTTTTCATACTGCCGATAGTCATGATAATACTGTGGTTCTGGTTTAGGAATCCGAAACATCAAACATTCAATGGTTCTGCATCTCTCGGACATCCGGCGGTTTTGGGAGTGGCAGTTGTGATGATACTTGTAATTGCCATTGTAGCAGGAATGAACTATATGGACATACACAAATATGATGGTCTGGAAGCAAAAGATGTGGTCAAATCATATACCAGTCCTTCAGAGGCATATCACACAGACACTGATGGAGACGGAACTATAGATGTGAATGATACTGACATTGATGGAGACAATATAACCAATGAACTTGACATTGACCAAAACGGAGATGGCATAGTGGATAACTGGTATCCAATAAATAATCTGAAGAACTTCAATGAAAGCACACAACTTATGATTAACGCTCAGTGGGATAGTATACCAGATGAAAACAAGGCATATATTGACCCGACACCTGCATATAGGGAAGAGGATTTTATAGTGGATAATGGAACTGTAAAAGCCAAAAACTTCACCGTTGTAGTCCATGTATATGACCCATTTGCAGATGAAGTATTCCCACTACAAAGAACGGTAAACTATGTTAATATGAGGTCTATATTTGGACTGCCACAGGACTTAGAGATACCACATGCAACATTAACTAAGAGGACAATAGTGAATATTTCGGTAAACAATACGAATATAAACGAAACACTCAATGCAAGTGCGGCAGGAACAGATTTTGTAACATTCAATCAGATGAGTCTTCCACTCGCAACTACGGAAAAGGGAACACCAATCGAATATATGAATGTCGAACTTATAGCAAAGCCAAAATCAGCAAAATTTAAAAATCCGAATTCTGGAACTGCAACATGGAGAGCGATAACAGATGCAACCGGAACAGCTATTTTAGAAATTCCAACAGGAGATTACACTTTGCGAGTTGAAGGTGCAGGATATCTTCCGTATCAATCTGATTTCAGAGTAACAAATAGAACGAAAGATGTTACAGCATTTCTAACACCATCATACATGAAAGTAGATGTTTACTTTCAAGCTCGTAATTATGGTGATACGAGCCTGCAATATTTCGGAGAGGCAAATGTGAACTTCAATATCGGGGATGGGCCAGACAGCATAACTTTATATACGATAGGAAGCACAGTAGAGGGATTCACAAAGGAAGACTACAACAACACACTCCGTCAGAACTCAATGTATGGCTGGTCCGGCATCCCCAACCTCGTAGTGAATCCCTCCGTAAAGACAAACAAGATGTTTCAGTCAATGTTCAACAGCATGGCGCAGGGTCTTAATGGTATATGGTGGGGTCAGAGAAAAGAGCTATATGCGACATATCAAAACGCAAATTTCCACTTATCAGCAACATTTGAACAAGGAGATGTATCAGGAACAAGACCCGTATATGTAGAAACAATGCTAACACAAGGCTCGGAATACAGCACGAATACATATATACATAACCAGTATGTGGTATGGCCAAAGGGAATGATAGGCGCACAGAATGGTGTGGTGGTAAATTTCAATGTAGAAGGCAATGCGAATTACAAAGTGGATGAATATGAGAAGCATGTAGACTACTATGTGCTTATTGCATTTCCCGATACAAGCGAAAGCCACGACATAAAGAGCATACCAATAGACTATTCATTCAACTACACACTGACAGGAACAAGCTATCAGTTGTTCTATCAAGCATAGGTGGTTGAACATGGATTTAAAGCAGATATACCTAATACACCTAACAATCATCTTCATACTGCTATTGGTTATCTATGGCTCTGCGCAACAGACTCAAGAAGCGGAAGAACAACCTTCCCAAACCTTTTTTTATGCAACACACTCTGTATTCTTAGAACAAAATAGTGTAAAGATAGATGGCGAAAACGGAACGATAATAGAGACTGGAGACCTGACATATCCAACATCAAAAATAGTAGATGTGGTTGAACTAAACGGAACAAAAGCTGTTATATTGTCCCACAGTCTCAACGGAGCCGTTGGGAAAACACAAGTAAAGACAACGGTTTTAAGTCAATCAACTATGCCAGTGGACGAAGGTGGAGATTTCGACGGAGTAAACATAACCTACATCGGGACAGCAAAGGGAACACATGGAACATACCTCATATACAAGGTAGGAAACAAAACGATATCTGTGAATGAACCAACTCTTATAGAAGTGAACGGTCAATCGTTCCTATTGAGTGTGAATCAGAACACATTGACAATAAGCAAAGTAATGTCTGTGGATGACACTCTGAACAACGCACTCATAGTCGAAGGCGTTCTTGGAGTTGTAGTAGTCGGTCTAATAGTATGGTCTCGGAAGTCCAGTCAAAGCCTTTTCTCCTAATTTTTTAGATTTTAGAGTTGCCAGTTTAGAAAGTTTTATAAACTACATATTACATAGCAACTTGGTGTTAGCATGAAAAAAATAACCCTCAGCATGTTAGTAATAGTGGCGGCCACGATATTTATGGTATCTGGAGTGGCAACAGCAACGACAAATGCAATTCTGGTAAATGATAACTTCAACGACAATGATTTTGAATGGGGAACGAGATGGATTTCAAACGATTACAACACATATTCGCATTTTTCATCTGTTATCGATTCTCAAAATACAAGTAACAGATATGTCTCAATAGAATATGGAAATGCCGATAGCAATGCCGCACCCACTATAACATTCATAAGTGGAGTAATGAATGGTTCAACTATGATTCCAAACAGATTTAATACAAACGAAAGCGATGGATATTTCAAAGCAAGTTTTAACATATTGCGCATAGACCAATATTGCGATGAGTTCACATTTTATGCCATCTACGATACTCAATCATTTTTCTACATAACAAAACCATCATTTTCAGATTCAATAACGGTATATTATAAGGATACGAATGGAAATACGGTGTCGAATACATTGAACACGAATCTCGAAATAGGAAAATGGGGAACGATAGAGATAGAAAGAACCGAAAAAAACACGATTGAAGTCACAGTAGATACCGGAACCACGCAGACACATATGGCATATAATGATGTAGCATATGATGATAATGTAGTGTATTGGTTCGCATTCCAAAAAACAACAGACAATGCAGGTGGAAACATATACATAGACAATGCTCTTCTAACTACACAAGTAGAATCCCCACCAGCACCTGAAGAGCCAGCAATACCACAGAATCCTCTTTCAGACATAAGTTCACAGCCGATATATGCAGTAATATTCATAGCTCTCATAGCGATGATTTCAGTGTTTTTCTTCATTAAAAAATGGTTCTCAACGATAATCATAGGAATGCTTTCCTTCATATTGTTTTCCATGTTCATCATGCCATTCTTCGGAGTGGAAGGAACCACAAATATCATAATATCCGGAATCGTAGCCATAAATCTGTCAATACTGAAATATTACACCATAAAAGACGAAATATCGGGAATGTTCTCTCAAAGAGATATAAACACATTGCTCATAACTGGCGGAATACTGATATTGATGATGCTCTTATTCTGGTCATTTTAGCTAACCGAAACCATTATATACCTATATGGTATATCGTGGAATGGTGAAAGACGGAGAAAAGAGCATCCCATCCAAGTATCCCTCGTACCACCTGCCAAATAGGGTTCGGGGCAGGTAAAAAATACCGATACCCGTCCCAATCCAACCATACGGAAGGATTTAGGCTGCGCCTGATGGTAAGAGCGGGGCGGCATATAAATACCGCACTTCCAACCCTGCCTGTGGATTGTGGTGAGGGCAGGTAAAAAATACCCACAACCGCCAATGAGAAAGGGGGCGGGATAAACATACCCTTTCTCGACACGCTCACGATTAAATTCCCTCCTACCCCTTTTTTTCTATTGAACAGAAACCTTTATAAACTCCTCATCCATAACGGTTAATAGGTGATATATATGAACAAAAAGCCTATGGTGATGGCAATAACAATACTGGCTATAGTGAGTATGGCATTTCCACTCGCATCCTCCGGATTTACGAATTACATCTTTCAGGAGGATTTCAACGGAACGACTCTGGATAACTCTACATGGGTAAATCAGTCCACTCCATTCCCCTATGAAATGAAGGATGGAAGGATAATAATACATTTCGACCCCGACCCACTCAAAAGATATTCCGCAACAGACCCAACTCGTCTGAATGTAAACAAACTTCATGGAGAGGTCAATTTTTCAATATACACATCAAGATATCAGGATAACAGTTCATCAGCCCATGCTTTTGTAGGACTCATATTTACAGACAATAGAACAGCAGACCCAGTTCCACCACTTGCATACGCTAAAGGAGTATGGTCAGAGATTAGTGCAACAAACAGCCCATATACTGGAGGAAGATACCTTTATACACTACGGATTGGGGACAAGGTTCTAACAAAAGCAGAAAGCCACAGTTATATTGGAGAAAACTATGGTATAGAGACAGACATAAAATTTGTTTTTGATGTCACCATAGGAGACAACGATACGATACTTGTGAATGAACAACTATACAAAAACGGAGAACTTCTACTCGCACACAATGACTACATGAATGACTTTGATAGGTCAATAGTAGTGTTCTTTTCCGCAGAAAAAGTCTCTGGTCTGACACCAGTGGATGGTTACATAGCCATTGACAGTATAGAGATTGGTCAGTATTCTCCCGAACAGGAGATTACACAAGAGACCACATCATACGAATACTTTATGACCATAGCCATAATCATGCTCCTAATTTCAGGAATATCACTGATGTTCTACGACAAAGCACAGATACTGGATGTTACCGGAGTAGTTTCATTCTATATGTCACTTGCTCTGTTCTCACTATTCTTCCTAACATATCCATATACCATATTTGGAATAGCATCATGGTTGTTTGCACTGCTTCCAGTAGTCCCGATAGCAGTGGGTGTGGTGAAAGCCGAAAAACTCACGATGTTCAAGTAGGTGATAGAAATGAAAGGACTCGCACTGATAACCGGAATAATCGTCATATCGCTCCTGATGGTCAATGTAGATGCAACTATGACGACCTACTATGTCAGAGAGGATTTCGATGATTTAACTGGGTGGTATATACCACCCAATGCAAATTTTACCGTTGAGAACGGGGAATTGGTCTTCGGAATGCCTAAAAGTCAAGGTGTATGGAATAAAATATATAAGAACATAACTGTTGGAGAAAGAACACCACCACATATTGAAATAAAAGCAAATATGCGAGGAAAGTTACTGGAAGAACCTCCACTATCGACTTCGACTTTTTATTATGTGAACGATATCGTCATAACTTTAAAGGCGAAGTCATATAGTTTATGGATTAAATACGAAACAACCATCTATGACAATTTGGATGCTACAACGGTTAATAACTGCTGTTCAACAATAACAATCGGCGGAGAAAATAACACCGTAACATCCTATACAATTTTTTACAGAACAAACCAGCCACATGAAAAAGAGCATTCTTCTTCGATTGATATTCAGATGACAAGAAAAACACCGTTATCTTGGGATGTAGAGATATACAGATATAATGGATACAACTTTACGAATTCAGATACTACTGATGCACGGCCAAAAATAACAACTATGTTGAGATTGAACGATATAGAATCCATAAATATAACGATACGAAACCGGGAAAGTGGAACACCTATCGAAGCCCCGTTTCACAGCGACATGATATACATTGTGTCAGAAGATGAAATAAATGAAACGGAGAACGGGGTAGAGCAAACAATGATTTACTTGATACCCATTACAGTTTTCGGTGGAGGTATATCCACTGCAATTACAGGAAATCCGAAATACAAATACCTCATACTCATATCCTTCGCATTGTTTGGCATCTTCGCCATTATATATGCACAGTATTTCCTATCAGCAATAGCCCTCATATCGACAGGTGCTTATGGATATATAATAAAGAAAGGTGGTGGTTTCTTTGAATAAGAAAGCGATAATCGGAGTGTTAGTAGCAATTGTGATAGCGTTTACACCGCTCACATCAATAGCAGTGACACCAGTATTTACAGACCACAGAACCTTTGCAAATGGTCTCGTTGATTGGGTTCAGACACCTGCTAATTCGTGGACTGTATCAGCAGACGATGAAGCGACGACTATATTGAACAATACATCTTCGCAAACATCACTATCATTTAAAAACAAGGTGGATATATCTGATTTGGGTATCGATGAAAATTCTGAAATCGACTTTACAACGGTCTTTCATATAAAGAGCGAAAAGACAGTTCCACGACAAACACCAGAGAAATTCCTCATATTTACAATTGTAGAAGATGTTGATGACAAAACAATCACAATCACACTTCGATACAATGTGATTTCTTATTACTACGCTTCTCCGCCGTTTCCAAATGAGGACTGGAGAATTTATATAAAAAGTATGGCGTTCACTGTCGAAGAAAATGGTATAGTCAAAGATTATAATGAGACATCTTTCGCCAGTCCGATATTTCTATATGCTCACAATATAAATGGATATGAACGCACAGAGGATGTTGAAATATCTGTATATCAGATGAACTACGGTGGGAAAACACATTTATGGTTACAACAACCTTCTAAAGAAGTATATCTTGAAACAGACCTTTTCATACCAGAAAAAATCGATGTCACTGCAGGTCTATCTTTCCCAAGCACTCTATATAATACGACCCGAAACCTGACCTTCGCATTCCCATACTTTAACATCGATGTTTATGCAGAATCCATACATAAAAAAGTCATATATGCTACGGTATTGGACACTATTTTCGACATAATGCCAATGCAAAACCTCATATTTACACTACTTCTCACAGCAACATTCATCCTTTCCGTTATCAAACCAGAGAAAATACCGAAAACGGTTGGATTACTCGCATTAACATTCGCCATATCCATCGTCTTGTATTCCGTGATAAAATATTACTCTGGAAGTGACCTTTATGCCTACATAGGCGGTATGCTTCCGATACCGATATATCTGATAAGAGATAAACTCCCATTCAGGAAAGGAATGTTTAGGTGATAAAATGAAAAAAGCAATAATGACGATAGTTATAATCGCTTTGCTCATGCCGATGCTTTCAATGACAACGAATGCGACACTTTCAACCACTCATGAGGAAACACCGCAGAACCTCTATGTAGAGACCCCTGTCACATTGAAAACAACCGATTATAGAAGTAGCAATCTTGACCCATCTACTGACCAACTATGGGTAAATGTGACACTTCCGAATAGCACGACCATAAATATCGCATACGAGAGTTTTTCGATAGATAGATACGAAATAAAGACCTTTACATACACCTATTATCCACCTACTTCTGGCGATTATACGGTGACCTATGATTACTACTATGCTCCAGACCAAGTAGGCTCTTTCACAGCCTATCTTCCAGATGTTACTACTTCTGCAACTGATATGGTTTATGTGGATGAAAGCGTTAAAATAGACACCACAATTGAAACAACAATCGGAGCATATAATGGAACACTCAACATCTACATAAATGGAACGGGTGAAAGTCTATCACTCATTGATTCATGGAGCATAGTGATGGATAACTATGAGACAAAAGAACACACAGCGTATTATAAACCAACAAAAAATGACACATACACAATAACCTATGATTTCTCTGCCAACGAACTTGATAGAACTGAAAAATTCACCGTATTCAGTAAACCGATGGTTATTGCATATGCAACTCCGGATACCATGTGGCAGGGAAACACAACCGTTATATCGTATTCAGTTGTAGGAAATAACACATTCCATCCAGACCTGACTGTAAGAGGAAAGATAACAAGACCTGATGGAAGTTACTATTATACTGTGGAAAAGACACTCTCAATACCGACATCCGATACTCTGACAGCAACCATTTCATGGGACATAAAACAGATAGTCATCGGGCATTATGGTGTTTACTTCGAGGAAACAGAACACGGATTAAATACCCAAACAGGAGGTTTCAGTGTTATTGAGAATCCGGAAGAAGTTAAAAACAGTCCACCAGTGGGATTCGCAGATACCAACATGGAAACTGTCTTTGTCGGGGACACTGTTAAATTCACCGGAGATGGAAGTGATTTGGATGGTGTGATTGTGAACTATACATGGAATTTCGGGGATGGAACAACCTCTTACGAGAAGAATCCGGAGCATCATTATGAAAGCGCAGGAACCTATACTGTAACTCTAACAGTCATAGATAACGATGGTGCAAAAGGATATAGTAACATAACAATGACAGTCTATGATACAGCAGGAAAGACAGTAGGAAGACAGGAATATCTTGGAATGCCGACTCCATATCTCGGAATATTATTTGTTGTGATTGGTGGAATATTCATAGCATTGAACCTCGATTCACTGTCACGCAAAGAATTATTTCACATATCATTCTTTGAAAATCACGGAGATATACTGGGAGCGTTCTTACTGATATTTGGAATAGAAGAGATACTTACCAATGGATTAATACAGAGGATTCTCGGCATAGCACTTGGGTTCTAACACCAAAACATTTATAAACCTTTTTCACATTCCATTTTCCATGAAACTCGAATTTAGCAGGGATGACCATTACTTCGACAGAGGAATAACATCCATAAAGAACAAATACCTCATCATACTCTTACTCGCTTCAGGCATAGCATTACTGACGATAGCCGTGTTTTTGAGCGATGGAGTGGCAGGCATGACACCATTACAGATAGTCACATTAATTGCAGTGGGTCTTATTATACTTTCGATGGTAATCAGTTTCAGACATAGGCTATACATATCAATGATAACTTTCGGAATCCTACTCGCCATCTATTTCTTCGAGGGCGTGACTCTCGCATATTTTGGTGCTGTGCCAGAAGCATTCAGCATAGGTGATGTGTCTATAATCTTCATATGGGCGTTTACACACTGGATTTCGTATGAAGGTCTCAAGTGGAATGATACCATAAAGTTCACTGTTTTCATCATACTCGGATACGTTTTCAATGTCACAGGATGGCTACCACAGATGGATTCACTTGTAGCAGGATTTTTGAGCATCGTCTTTTCAGGAGGGTTGTCTGTATAGAAAGCTTTATAAACTCCTTATACATATCTGGTAATAGGTGATATGAATGCAGAAAAGAAAAGCAATAATACCAATCTTTGCGGTTGTAATCGCACTGATGATGGTCGGGAATGTGATGGCGTTTTCGACATCTCCGCCAGAAACACCGTTTGAAGGAAAGATTCTCGACATGAACAAAAGGACGGACTTCGACAAAGACACACCAATAGCGATACAACTTGAAGTGGAAGTCGAACAGAAATTTTCGTTCAGTATGGAGAAGATGTTCGGAAAATATTCAAACGCCAACTCTTTCGTCATAACACTGAACAACACGACATCTGTTGATTTCGGAAATCAGACAGCACTCGAATTGCCAGATATTGTAGATGGTGCAGAAATAACATTTGAACATCCTGTTGATGGAACTATAAAGTTCATACCACAAAAGATAACAGGAAGCAAACCACAGCTGATAATCGCAATCGACAGGTCTGACAATCTGACAGATGGTATGAACGTCACAATATCAATAGGTCTGTTGAACGCATATCTCGGTGCAAACATAGAAATTGAACACAGTGTAAACGTTTCGGCACTAATGACTAACAACACGATAACAGTATATATAGAACATTTCTCAACACAAACTCTGACGGCTGAAGGAAACGGGTCTGAAGCAGACACTTCGATACTCGTATCATTCATATTCGTTGTCATATCTGGAGCATTCTTCATGGTGTATGCAGTAATACACTATAAGCAGTCAAAGAATCTTCTGAAGACAAAGAACATGGACAATATAAAGAAAGGAACCCTATGGGTGGGTATAATCATGCTCATACTCGCAATAGTTGAGTATGTATATCCATTCATATACACATAGGAAGGTGAAAGAATGAGGAGAGCAAGAAACAATTGTAAGACTGTTTGCTCTGGAAGAGGAAGGAACATAAAGATGGAAATATGTTTCGATTCCAGACATAAGATAAAGTCTGCGAGAAAGGTCGGAAGGTGCTAAATCACCAACTCGCAGACTGAAACCCTTTTCATGCTATTTTTCGATATCCGAAACCTTTATAAACTCCTCATCCATAACGGTTAATAGGTGATATATATGAACAAAAAGCCTATGGTGATGGCAATAACAATACTGGCTATAGTGAGTATGGCATTTCCACTCGCATCCTCCGGATTTACGAATTACATCTTTCAGGAGGATTTCAACGGAACGACTCTGGATAACTCTACATGGGTAAATCAGTCCACTCCATTCCCCTATGAAATGAAGGATGGACAACTGATAATCAAAACATATCAAGAGCCTGAAAACAAATATGCAAGGACAAAAACATATGATATAACTGGAATAGATAGCATTCATATCGAAACGAAGATAACTTTTGACATGGATAGAGTTCAGAACAATTTTATGGATTCGGCTTTCAGAATATCTTACTTTTTAGGAAAAAATGATGGAACTTTTTCAAACCAATATAACTCAACGGATGTCCAATTCAGAATGTTTTTCGGAACACAACTTGAGATTGAATCTATCATAGGAAAATCTACCGTATCAAAGAACTATGGAGAACCATATACCGAGAAATTCTATGGAAATGAAACAGTATTTTATATTGTTGGGGATTACAACCGACATTTGAACAAAACAAACGAAACAGACTACTGGACAGCACAGATAACCATAGAAAATGAAACACACATACCTATTATAGCCAATTTGGATAGACTTACGGATGTGGAAGATATTTTTTCCGTTCAGTTACGAGATTCTCATCGTTCCACACAACCACCAGCCGATGGTGAGATACGAATAGACTACATATATGCAGGTGAATATGAGATTAAGGAAGAAGCACCAAAACAGAATATGTTTCCCCTGTTGCTCACATTCTCTATGGTTTTCATGTCAATAGGGGCAATAGGAACACTTGCAGACACCTTCGGAAAATACGAAGACCTATGGTTCTATATGATGCTACTGGGAATAGGATTGCTTGGCGTAGCCTTCATTTTCCTTCCTGAGATGATATTGGGTATACCCGCATATCTATACTCCATTCCACCATTCCTTCTGGTGATTGAAGAACTATACTCGGTGCGACAGCACGGACTCTTCTAACACCGAAACCCTTTTAAACTCCATTTACATAACGGTTAATAGGTGATAAAATGGGTCTATTTACAGATATGAAACCTACAACCTCAAAACCAAAAACATGCAGAAACCTGAATCCAAAAACAGACAGATGTGGAGTTTCCAATCCTATTAACTGCACGACAAAGAAAAAGTGCCAGTTCGGGCACTCGATAACAAACTCAAAAAGATATCAGCAATCAGTCGGATGTGAACAGGCAAAATGTGAGTTTGACCGGACGGCCAAGATTCTGAAAGACTGTTATGGCGTAAAAATAAAAAAGCCGTTCAAATGCAGGGTCTAATATGTTCAAAAAGAATGCAAAGATAAAGGAAATCAAATGCGAACCCTTACCAGATGGAAAAAGGATGATATGTCAGACAATTGTGGAAACCAATAAAGGAGAAGTATTTGAGGATAGAGTTTATGCCAAGATGCCGAAAGTGAAAGTCAAAAGAACAAGAAAAGGAATAAACATAGACTATGGTGATTAAATGGGTATGTTTGAATCAGGGCCGATAAAGGTTGAAAAGACAAGTAATCCGAATCATATTTACTTCATACCAGTGATATCATATATAATACTTGTAATAACCCACTTTATGAGCATCGAAGTCCCACACGGACTTGCACTCGCCTATGTCGGCATAGCATCAATAACGCCATCAATCCAGATGCTACTCGTTGTTTATGGTCTCTATACGGACGAATGGTATAAACTAAAAGAATCGAGCAAATCAAACATAGAATTATTTATTCTCTCTATGTTCGGTCTAATCGCCATCTATTTCGGAGGATTTCTTCTCGGACAAACGCCGATTTTTCCACCGATGCATGTCATAGTCTGGTTTATAATAGGTTTCTTCGGTTTTATAGCCATGAATGAAACATTCAAATACTTCTACAATGACAATGTAGAAAACTCAGCGACTGCATTTGTCATGTCTCTGTTAATCGGACTATCATATATCATAGTAATTCAGATGTGGGGTATATAATGGATAGACTTACAAAATTCAGATATGGAATTGCAGTGTTCTATGCAGTGTTCGCATACATAATGTCATATACCGAACTTGCCATAGTCATACTGCCATTTCTCATCTACACTGAAAGAAAAATAGAATGGAAGATACGGACAATACTCTCCATAGTATTCCTCCTCATAATGTCTTCAATATTCATCATAGCAGCTCCAATAAACATAACGATGTTCAGGATGATAATCATAACTTCTCTTTTTCTAACACTCATATTATTTGAGGATGCAGAGTATATCAATATAAAAGCCGGAGAGAAATGGATTATAACAGTATCTGAACTTCTACTTGAGTTTTTCATGATAACACTCATACTGTCGCATATTCAAGGGGTGGTATGGTAATGTTTCCAAAAGTTGAAAAAAGAGACATAATACGACTATTGCTTGTGTTTATGCTCATAGTCATACTGATTTCTCCACCACTGCTATCTCTTTCAAGCCAGAAGATGTATTATGATGATGGAACAATGGTTATAACACAACCCCTAATAATGGAGATAGACAGTGGAGAAGACATCTTTTACGGTCAGAACAATTTTTCGGCAGTAATGGTATTCTACAATATGGAATATATGAACTACTCATTTGAAAATCAAATCAACCATGAATTTCTGAAAGCTGACATCCACATATCTTTTACACGGGTGTGGGTAAATGAAACACCAACGGTATATACGGATGTGGAATTTGAAGAAAAGATGGAAGTGATAAAGGAAGATTACAACGCCGACTTCATATCTGTATTTGCCAACCTGAAGCCCAATGAAGACAAATACCCGAACCTGATAGGATTCGCCAACTTGGAGTATCACTTTTCAATAGTGTTCTGTCCAAAACTTCCATCTCCTATTGACAAAGGTGCGGTTCAGACGCATGAAATAGGTCATCTCATGGGATTACATCATGTGGATGACGCATCCTGTCTTATGTATGATAAATACCTATACACAAATAGGAACTTCTGTCAGTGTTCAATAGAGAGCCTTTATACGCTACATCATTGAATCGTAAAAGTAGTCTCAAACATTTGCTAACAATCGTTTCACCGAAAAGTTTATAAAGACCAAAACATTACCGTGTAATGGTGATTCAAAATGGCAGATAACGAAAGAATCCAGTGCATGGTGTATCGTGTCCCGAAGACACGGAAATACTACGAAGTCTGTGGGCGAATGACAGGAGATGTAGATGACAAGGGACAGCCTATCATGGATGTCGTAAGCGACAGGGATGTCACAAACGAGATGAAAAAGAGGTTCTGAAGGCAGATAGATGGCAGAGAAGGTCTGTAGAAGGGTAAACGGAAAAACGGTGTGTGAAGAAATGTCCGGCGGTCTTTTTGGAACAACAACATCGGAACCTCGCACCCACAGACCATCACCACAGTCAAGCCCTTCGCAGCAATCATATCCTCGCCCTATTCAAGTCGCACAACCAAGCACTACAGTATCGGGGTCATATCAGATACCTCCGAAAGATGTCATAGAACATTCACAGTTCGGAGATGTAGAGAGTCTTAAATGCAAAAAAGACCGGAAAACCGGAAGACTCAAATGCAAAATAATCACTGAATGACCCAAATCCCTTTACCATAGTTTTTCTTTTTTCGCCGAACCATCACATCACTTTTTGCAGTAGATTTCACCCGAAACTCTTATATACTCACCCCCTATTCTCCCGTATGGGCAAGGCGAGTGCCTGTCCAGAAGGTGATAAAATGAATGGAGAAAAGAATGAGATGGGAATGCCCGAAAACGGGGCAAAGACGATAGGAGAAGTGGCTGAAAACCTCTCCGTGAACGAGGAGATGCTGGACAAATACATAAAGGAATACAGCATACATGAGGAAGGAACAGTGGGACATGACATATACGAGAGACTTCTACGCTACAAGCACAGCGACAACCTTTCCAGAACGATTGATATGCAGTTAGCGGGGATAGAGATATACATACTCACAGAGTTCATGCGGATAGTCACGGAGGTCTCAAACATAAATGAGATGGGTGGTGCAGATGAGTGAATGGATGACCGCAGAGGAAATAAAGGAGGTAATACTGCCAGAGATAGATGACGCATTCCCACAGTTTGAAGAGGATGAATATGTCCTCTTCTGGAGATTCACAGAAATGAAGGGAGAAGTCCTCGCAGAACTCACAGAGACGGACATAGAGAGGATTTCAGAGATGACCGAGTGGTGGAATGGGGCTGAGATAGAAAGCCTCGTTATACGGGCATCACAGACCGCTTTCAGAGAAAGGGCAGGAAAGGTAAGAATGGAACACTTTGAAAAAGCCCTGAAGAGCATGAGGATAGACATAGACGACAGGAAGAAGACGGAGCAGAGATATATAGAACTGGCGAAGAAGATGGTGAACGATACGACCTTCATAAAGAAGGTAGAACAGAAAGCGGTCTCCCGTATGAACTACATAGGAGGTAGATAAAATGTCGCACATGATGAAACAGAAGATAGGGATAAAGCACTTCAATATGGAAGTGTTAAAGAAGGCACTGGAACTGGCACAGAAGGAACTCGGAAGGAAGATAGAGGTTCATAATGACTACATAGTCCTCAAAGGAAGAGGATACTATGACGACATCACAATCTCAAAGACCGGAGACATATCCTACGACAGCATGGCGAGATGGAATGCAGAGAAGACGACAGAGATAGTAAGAAAATACTACACCGCAGTAGCCTCCGTCATGGCACTGAAGAACATGGGCTATGATGTGGAACTCCAGAAGGGTCAGAACGGAGAACTGCAAGTAGTTGGGGTGATGCCATGAAGAAGGTAAAGATAGTCATAACAGACAGCAAGGTTATGATGGAAACAGATGGGTTCGTGGGAGATTCCTGCATAAAGGAGTCATCCGAACTCATGAAGAAACTGGATTCTGTAGGCATAAAGATGGAAACCGAGCAGGTCATACTCAAGGAGGAATACTATGCCGGAAAAGAGACAAATAAGGCTACAAATAAGCAGTGATGCGATAGAGATGCCAGACGAGTTTCCTAACATGAGGCACTTTGCAGGGGACTTCTACGAGAACCTTTCAGCGATGGGCGTAGAGTTGAGCGAAGGAATAGAAGGACTGTCCGTAAGGGAGAGGGCAATGTGCCTTTTCCTATGTGGGTGATGCTATGAGAATGGAAATCAGAGGAAGGATAAACGGAAAGGGACTGACAATAAACGCCGGAGCGGTCAGAAAGCCGAAATTCAGCAGTCATGGTGGAAGGTCATGGGACTCGGTTCATGCGTGGATAAAGCCGGAAAACTATGGTGCATGGATGCCTATGGAAATACGAGTGGACACTACATGGGGAAAAAACGGATATTTCAAGTATGACGGAACATGGTATGCAGTCCCAACCACAATACTGATGGAACTGGATGTATTTTAAGGAAGCGTGGCAAGATGAAAGAAACACTTAAATATAACAACAATATTCTCCCGAATAGGTGAGCCACATGAAATACGAAATAGAACAAAAAATAAGAGAAAAACTCTACGAAGTCGAAAAAGAAGGTTCAACGGACTTCTATGAGGGCTGGGCAGAGGCACTTGAATGGACGCTTGGTGAGTTGGAGAACAGCACAGTAGAGATAGAACCAAATGACTGGATTGAGATACGGAGAGATATGACCGTAAGAGGAATTCCTTCATCAGTATTGGACAAAGAAAAATCAAAGCCTGAAGAACTCATAGAACTCGGACAGGTAAATGTCGTCATTGAATGTCACATAAAAGATATGGGAACATACGATTTTCTGAATGAGTTGAATGACAAAATCAAAAAATTCATTGAAAAAGGGGATGAAATATGGAAAGAATCAACCTAAAGAAGATAACGAAGACCCTGAAATACCTGCAAAGGATAACAGGAGGTCTATTCACTCCCAGTCCGGCAGATGTAATAGTCCAGATAACCGTAAAGAGATACGGAAAGGAGATGAAGATAACATTTGACCGGACAGGAGAAATGGCAGAGATAATCTACAATATCGGAGGACAGACTGTTATGGAACATATCAGAGAACCAAAGACCATTCAGGAAGTAATCAAAGATGTATTGAAGAAACCCATACCAGTCCAGAACCCACCACCAGCACCGCAAACTGTTCAGAATCCGAATCCAAACCCTTTACCAGAGCCGAAAACCAAGCCAGAAGGTGATAAGAATGAGTGAAAAAGTTATACAGATAGAAAACCTCGCAGGAATATCGGAAGAAGAGGCACAGAGAAACGGAATCTCCATAGTGGGCTATATGTTAGCCTTCACGATGGGAGAGTGCCAGATACCGAATGAAATCCCTGAAAAATACTGGGAAGAGAACGAACTGGACAAGACCTATATGCCACGACCATCCAAGCCAAAGGGAGCATTCAAAAAAGCCTGTATGTCCCTCAAAGGCTACAGAGAAGAGGAAGGAACATCAAATGGATATAGATACTTCTCCATATACGACACCACAAGGCTGACTGATGTGCAATACATGATAACCAGAAAGATAATCAGAGTGTCGGAAGAAGATGAAGAGCAGACAGAACTGGAACACATAAACCTGATGAAACTATGGTTTAACAGAGAAACAAAGGAGATAAGTTATGACTTTGAAGACTCAAGAATGAAGGCAGTGGCAGATGACCTATTTGAAAAGGTCTTCAAAAAGAACTTTGTCATATTTCTCACACACATGACCCGTGAAAACATCCACGATGCCTTCAAGCGATACCTGAAAATGAGAAATGGGATACCACTCACAATAGGAAACGGTGGTGGGTGGTTCATACCGTCTGGAAAGGAAGAGGAATTTGCGAAGATAAAGGCGTTCTACAACGATATAGCAAACGAATACAGGACAGGACTCTACAACATAAAGATACGGAGCATACCCATGATAGACACCATAGATGTCAAAGAAATGGTAGAGGAAGGAGTAAGAAAGAAGGTTGAAACAGAGATGCGGAACATAGTTGAAACCACAATAGACAAACTCCAGTCAAACGATGAAGACATCATTGAGAAAGCCCTGAAACTGACAGAGAAAAAGGTAAATGACATATCAGGGTTTAAGAGGATATATGAGAAACTACTGAAACAGAGGATAACCGTGAATGTAGAGATACCGGAAGGCATACCACAGAGCGACAGACTCAAAGCGATAGCGGATGCAATGAGGTAGAGACATGAAAGAGAACCGTGTATATAGTGTGGGGAAAAACCTTAAAGAAGTATGCTCTGATTTCAAATTCAACGCAAGGAAAAACGAGAGCGGGATGTTCCTATGGAAATTTCCAAAGAACCTTCTCTTTATGTCATATGAGCACGGAGACATGAACGTAAGCATCGTCATGGAAGAAAAGACATTCATAGGAATCTACAAAGAAATGAGCAACATGGACACCGACAGAGCATACCGTATGACTCGTAAAGGAGTGAGCAAAAAGGGTATGAAGAGGGACCAATTCAAAAGGAAGATGGAACACAAGAACCTGACTCCAGATGTATATATCACCAAAGGAAAAGAAAGTATCGTATTCTGGATATGTGGTGAACAGCAGACGCTTGAAACCCTTTCAATATCGTTCTCCCAAATGGGAGAAATATACGAAAAACTAAAGGAGGTATAAGAATGGAAAGAAGCAATAGGATAGAATATATGGGAAACGCCATAAGGCTGAATGAGAACGGAAAACAGACCCTTTCAATACGAGATGAAAGGGGATGGCTCGGATATGTCAGTATAGACAGAGGCAAGGCTATGATAAACGGAGTGAAAACGACAGATAAGGAAACCATAGAGGACATGATAAAGGAATTCAAGGAGATAAACGACATGGATGAGAGCAGTGCGATAGCAAGGTTCGTAGCCCTCTTTGACAGGCTGATAGAACTCATACGCCCAACCGGATTCTTTGATGTCATAGGCAGTCAGAACAATCAGGGATTCTTTGACAGGGATGAGTAATGGTATATTCAACTCGGTTCAAGGACTATGTGGACTACTTCAGAAAAGCCCATAAGATAATCTATGGAGAAGAAGCAGAGGATTCATACGCATATATATGGGCTAAAGAAGTGTGGAGAAAACAAGAATCCGGCATGGAGATAGACCTGCCTTCTCTCAAAGAACTGAAAAGCACAAAAGAAATAGGTCAGAAGATAAAGATGATAAACAGAGGAGTCTATGGAGGCAGATAGATGAAAGTGGAGATAACAGGAAACGGAGAAAAGAAGATAGAGATAGTCGCAGAAACACCTTTTGAGTGGGATTTCATCAAGGGGCTAATACAGATGTCAGACCCGATAGCCCTTACAAAATTCTTACAGGACAGAGGATTCATAACAGACGGAAACAATGTTGTGGATTTGATAGACATGATAGAAGAAAAAATGGAGGCGAACTAAATGGTATTCATAGAAGCAAAGAGCATGGAAGATGTGGAAAAAGCGATAGCAGAGCATGAGACGATAATCGTGGATATAGGTTCTCCAACCTGCCACCCTTGTATTGTCTTTGAGAAGAAGATAAAGATGTTCATGGAGGACCATCCAGAAATAAATGTGGTCAAAGCGGACATGATGCAGATACCGGAGGTCATAGACAGATACAATGTCATGGGAGTTCCAGTCTTTATAGTCTATAAAAACGGAAAGATAATCGGAGATGAGAGAGGCTATAATGACGATGTGAACGCAATATCCGACATAGACGAACTGATACTTGAAGCATGGTTCAGAGTCGTCAGGGCGTTCCTGATGGACTTCAAAGAGGACATCTACGGGTTTGCCCGTGTGGGTGATGTAATCTATGAAGCCGGAGCAGACGGGAAGTCAAAAAAGATGCTCACAATAAGAAACAGGATATACATACTTGAAAAGGTATGGATTGGAGAAGAAAACGGAACGAATCTGAACGCAAAAATAGAGCCACGAAAGGTAGGGTTCTTCAAAACGACAATGACGAAATGGAGGATAGCCGAAATAAAGGGGGAATGACACAATGTCAAAGAAGGTGGGTAAGGCGAAGTATAGGCAGATGGAAAAACTCATAGAAGACGAAGAGAAGAAGACACAGCAAACGAGAAGGAACGCCTACATATTCACAGCGATATTCACAATCACAGACTTTCTTCTCGGATTCTTCATATCTTCTCTCCGATTGTCCTTTGCCGGACTGGACAATATTGGTTTCTTTCTGGTATGGGTAGGCATATTCTTTGCAGTGATTTCAACGCTCCTATTCACTCTATCATCGCTGGATGAATACTATCGCTATAAGAACGAACTTGAGAGACTGAAAGAGGAATTTGAGAAGATGGATGTGTGATTATGGATAAATGGAAACACTATGACAGAATAAGGGTATGTCGCTGGTCTGACGATGGGAAATCATTGAAACTGCTTGGAGAACGAGTATGTGAAATACATGAGATGAGGCGAAAAATAGCATTGGAAATTCTGGAAGATGCAGGGGTGCAAAACAGAGGTCGGTTAATCGTGATGTATGGAAGCACCTTAAAGATATTCAAAAATGGCATCTCTCCACATAGAGACGACCTTCTCTATGATGCAGATTGGAATGTCGCAGAGTATATACACATACCACGCCTCATAGCCCTCGCAGATGCGGTCAGGGATTTCATGGGTGATAGCAATGGTGCAGAGTGAAGAACGCCTCACAGACGCATTACAGGAACATCTCAAAGCAATGGGTATGAAGACAGCAAGAGAAGTGTCAATAGAGAGCAAGAGAATAGACATAGTGGCATACGATGGTTCTGAACTCATGGCAGTAGAGGTCAAGGTATCAAACTGGAAGAGAGCATTTCAACAGGCACTAACATACCGTTTCGGTGCGGATAGAGTGTATATTGCAATGGCAGAGGAATACATACACCGAGTGGATAGGAAACTTCTGGAAAGCTATGGAATCGGCCTTATTAGCATGGGAAAGTCGGTCAAAGTAATGCTGGACGCTAAAAGACAGGAGCATACGGACATGGAGTTGAGGGAAAAAATAATGAAGGAGGTTGAGGAATGAGCGAAATAGAGATAATAACAATACAGGACCAGAAAGGGAGCCACAGCCTAATACATTTCACCTGTGTAACCTGCAAACAGGAGAAATATGGTGAAATAACGAAGAAGAACGCACAGACCCTGCTAAGAATCATGCGAGGAGGAACAGTAGTATATCCATACTGTTCAACCTGCGAAGCTCCGGATATGCCAGATGACGACAGTCTTTCCATCTCGTTCCGGATAGTTACTGTTCAGGAGAGCATGGACAGACTACTATCCTCGATAAACAGGGAAAAGAACCGTCTTCAGGACGAGATAGATATGGCAATAAGAGAGAAGAACCGCCTACTGGAAAGCCTAAAAGGATACCAAGAAAAGATGAAACGTCAGAGGATAAAAGTGAAGGACATAGAGAACATGGTCAGGAAAACCGACAGACTGATATCTGATGTTCAGAAAACTCTAAACGATTCCATGTCAGATGTTGAAAAGAACATAAACGGAATAAAGAAATGGCACGATACGGTGGTGAAAGAATGAAAATAGAGACTGAATACGATGTAGGAAACACCGTAACTTCATCCGATATAACCGGTAAAATTGAAAAGATAGTCATAGACAAAAAAAAGGAAATACACTATCTCGTCAGGGATTTTTATGATGGTATGCAGTATTGGGTAGGAGAAAGCGAGTTAAAAAAGACTATGAGAACCTACATCTGCAAAGCCTGTCAGAAAGCATGTATAGTCAATGTTTTAGAGACAAGAGGAAAACCACACTATTGCCTATTCTCCGACCACGAACATCCGCACAAAGTGGAATGGGAGGAAAAAGAATGAAGGGTTTTACACTTATTGGTGCATCGGTTCTTTGCTACGACTGTTCGTTTAGCCATCACGATATTGAAGAAGATGATTGGTTTCATCACGCTACAGAGATGGCACGGAAGCATAATGAAGAAACCGGACACATGGTTAGCGTAGAACTCGTTTTTGAAAAGACATTTAAAAGGAGGAAAAACCATGAATGAGGAGATAAAATTCAGGCTCGTAAGAAACGGAAAAGTCGTTGGGTATGAAAAGCTCGTTCCGGTTGATAATCTTCTCTACTGGGCATATAGGTCAGTCGGAGAAAAGATGTTCTCGCTACACTCAACAATAAACCACGACAAAAAGGACAGATTCACAGGAATAACAGATATGAACGGGACAGAAGTTTACCAGAGAGACATCATAAAATGCGACCTCTTTGAAAACAATATGGAAGTAATATGGATGGGAAATCTGATGTCTTTTGGATTTAGAGATGGAGTTGAGGTAAGATACCTTCCACCGTCAATGATAAGGGTCATAGGAAATATCCATGAAAATCCAGAACTACTGAACCAGAATATAACAAGTGATTCCAGAAATGGATACTGCGCATCATGCATTCATTATAAGATAGCAGATACTGGAGAACCATACTGCTCCAAAACACCGGACACCGAACAGTTCTTTTCAGATAAGGAATATGGCATGGAAGCACCATGTCCGAATTATGAACCAAAGGAGGAAAATATATGAGTGGAAAAGACGAGTTTAAAAAGTTGTTGCACCAAGCAGAGTTAGAAAAATGCGGAAAGATGATAGATGCGGAAATAAGAAAAATATGGGACGAGGCAAACACAAAAGACATGGAATTTTCGCTCAAACTTTCTGGAAGAATGTGGGTTGTAGATGTTTCCTACAATGGAAAAACAAAAGGTGGGCAGTTCGTGAACTTCTACAACGCTATTGAATACATACCATATCTAATGGACGAATTCATAAAGGAGGAGACACCATGAATAAAGAAAAGAAGAGATGCAACCCATACAAATGGAAGAAAGTAAAGAGACCGACACCAGTAGCCTATACGACCAAAGGCGACTGCTACGGGAGACCTATGTGGGTGTGATGAAATGAAACTCATAACAATGACACCACTACCAGAATACGGATACTCCAATCCAGTAGAGGACATCATACTCGGAGTGAAGCAGACCACAACGAGAAAGAAAACAAACACCTACATCATAGGAATGCAATACGAGACCGCACACAGTTATTTCAGGGATGGCAGGAGGCACTATGTCCGGGATGGAGTAATAATAGAGGTAAAGGATGTCTATTTGATAACGAAAGAGGACATAACAGAGGAATATGCACTCCGAGACGGAATCCACCCGACAGCAGACAGGACAGCAAAGGAGAACCTTCTGGCAATTCTTCAGCACTTCTACAAGCACATACCAAGCGAGATGCAATGCGTTAAGATAGAGCATATCGGATTCACGGATGATATGAGCGAAATGGAATGGAAGGAAAAGGTGAAGAGATATGGTACCAATAGTCTATGAACTCGCCATAATCGGCATAAGTCGGGTAAATAAGCGTGGAGCGAAAGGATTGAGAGTAGAATACCATCCATTTCTGTTAATCCAGAGCCAGAACAGGGAACTCATAGAATACCTACATAGGCAATTTCCATACGCCTACAAATGGAGTGATAAAAGGTCAAAAACAACAATATGGGTATTTGAGGTCAAAGGAAAAGCAAAACTCAAAGCACTTCTGGAACACATATTGCCCTACATCCAGACGGACAGAGAACGATGGGAAGCATTATGGGAGTATGTGAACATATCGAGAGCTACGCCCGAAGAAGCCGAATACTATCGGAGCATCATAAACAGGAGGTAGAAAGATGGAAATGCCTACAGTATTTGAACTCGCAAACATAGGAATATCACGCACAAAAAAAGAAGAGCATGGAGGAACGAGATACGCATACACACCATTTGTCGTAATAAGTTCTCGCAACGGTGAACTAATAGAACTACTACATCAACAATATCCATATTCATACACATATATAGACACAACTGGACAAACGCCGATATATGTATTGGAGATAAAGGGAAAAAACAACATCAAAGAACTGCTATCTGAGATTCTGCCATACACAATATCTTACAGAGAACGATGGGAAGCATTATGGGAGTATGTGAACATATCGAGAGCTACGCCCGAAGAAGCCGAATACTATCGGAGCATCATAAACAGGAGGTAGAAAATGAGTGAAACAAAAGTTTGGGTAGCCGTATCTTTGAACGCAGGATTGACAGAAGCTGGAAAGGACATCAGAATCTCCCACAGAGACGATAACGCCCGTCTCGTAATAAACGCAGTTGATGGGTTTCCGGTTCTGGAGATAGAGGACATAAATGGAGAAAAGATAGCCTACATATCCATACGCATACCAGAGGATTTCATAACGGCCGTAACGGAATACATGGAGCAAAAAACCACATGGGAAAACTGGCAGGAAGATTTCAAACAAGGAAAAATACAGGAGCGCAACAGAATGGGACTCCAAGCAAGAGAAAACGGAGAAAAGATTCTGTCAGAACTTCCAGAACCTCTGAACTGGATATATGGTGAACTGCTGGAAGCAAACATTGAACGGTGGATAAACAACCCTGCTATGGATGATACGATTGGACAGGAGAGTGTGTTGAAGTATGGATTCACGGAGAACCAGATGAAGTGGTTGGATGAGATACAGACTAATAACAGAAAATAGAGAGAAAAATCTCATAATTGAAGGTCGAGAAGAGACGGAACGTATGGCGAAAACTCTTGCCGTAATCTATGGGACGGTCTATATATGGAAAATGCGTAAAGTCATAGGAAAATATGGCAAATACACGGAAGAGCCATATAAAATCTTCATCGCAGAAGGAAGGCAGATAAGAAAAGAAAAATGGGACGGAAAAAGAAGGTGATAAAATGAATGGAATAAAGAATATAGGAATCTCCAAAGGAACAAAGACACTATTTGATTTCCTACCGGATGACGAAGTGGATAGAGATGTGAAGGACATAGACATAACAGAGGCAGAGAGACTTGCAGAGACGAAATACCGAGATGACCCGAACCTTCAGACATGGCTAAAAATCTACAGGCACGGAACATCCGACATCAAGACGAAAGAAGGAAAGATAAAGGGAATCTCACCACATTCGGAAATAGCAAAGAGAGGTCTAATAAAGTCAATACAGTTGAGAGAGACCGGAAAGATACGACACAAATAAACATACGAAACCTTTTTAAACTCCTTTTTCATATCGGTTAATAAGGTGATTATATGAAAGGATATGGTTCAACTGGTTGGGAAGAAGAAATGTCCTCATGGCTAATACAGAACTTCCTGAATTTCTTTGTGAGACCAGCACACAGGAATAGCATACGAGAAATACTCTATGGTAAGGAATGGCATAGTCCTTTTGAAGATAAGGAAGGTGTGATTGGCATTCTCCATCCAGATAAAATACCGGGACTGATAGAGGATGAAGAAGATTATGAAGATGCAATACGAGACCCAATAGAGTTTTTAACATGGTATTTTTCAAATGTTGAATGTGAAACATCTATAAAATGTTCAAGGACAATGAAGCCGATAATAGATAGAGAAAAAGACATCTGGAGTAATGCGACAAAATACAGAGATTTAAGAGACTCCGTATTCTACGATTCATGGGGAATAACAGATATGGAAGTTGTAATAGAAAGAATGGTTGAAGAATATGTAAGAGACGAAAATAGGATAGAACTATATACATGGGCATTTGAAGAGACCTACTCTGCATGGTTAGATGAGCATATATGCGATAACGAAGGAAACTGCGTTAGAACTAACGAAGATGTCCTTTCAGTTGGAAGGACACCCTACAACGAAAAGATATTTTTCTCCCTTAAACATTCGCCAGAAACAATATGCTCCACAGAGCCAATAAATGTGATGGAAGATGATGACCATTTAATCGGCAAGTTAGAGGATGAAATAGAGCGTCTTGAACTGACAACACCCGTTTCCACATATCTGGAGGAATACTTCAACAATCCAGAGAACTTCGCAGATTACATATTTGAAATGCTTTCCAGATGTATAAATCTTGAAGAGGTAGATAGGGACAGATGGGAAGTATATGACTTCTACCAGTATGACGAGATTTCAGATTACGACATTGAAAAGTGGGAAGACAAATATGGAAAGGTAAAGGGAAATCCGCAGGATGTTCTGTATATGGAGTCAATACTCACCGTAGAAAAGAAGGAGGTTGATTAATGCCAGAACTAACTTTTGTAGTCTGCTATGAAGGAGATGAAAGCGTTGGAATCTCCGGCGGTTGTGAAAAGATAACAATAAACTTCCACGACTTTGAACCGGAGGTAATTGAAGAAGATGTGGTTAGAACGCTGAAAGAAGCAATAGAGCAAATCCATCCAGATGCAGTTTATGTAGATACATTGAGAGAATACGAGATAGACCAACTAACAATGTATATAGACAGCATGGAATTTGGAATAGACACATTAGAAGAAACTGACCCTGATAGCCCACATCTTGAAGAAATGAGGAGAAATTTAAGAAGATATAGGAGACTATTGAGACAGATAAGGAAAGAAGATGACTACGACTATAAAGGAGTGATTGAATGACAGAAATAGACAAATGGATTGAAAATAAGGTAAATCTCATGGCAAAGGAGTTCAGAGAAAATCCTGATAAAATACAATACGACCTCTTTGACGAAAACCCACGCAGTTTTCCCATAGCACTTGACATATACATACCTATATGGAACAATGAAATCATAATGGAATCGCTGGAAGGACTTAAAGAATATCTTGATGAAAAATATGGTGCGATACTTCACGGGATAATACTTTCAGACCACCCACGCCATGAAAATAAAAAGATGAACTACTACATCATACGATTCCTTTATGATGGGGAATATGAAGAACCGTTTGCGTGGAACAAAAGACTGGGATATATCGGAATCGGGGACTTCTTCGCACAGGGAGACGACTATTACACCACTCTGGAAGATGCCGGAATAGACATGATGGATAGCGATGAGGAAGCGGAAGAAAAACTCGTAAGATACTTGAAATCTGCTGGATGGCAATTTTAAGGACAGCACAATTCGGTGCAAACTTCATATAACACCAAACCTTTTTCCTATCATGTTCGGAAATGACGACAGACCAAGATATGGTCAAAGAGGAAGGAAAGGAACAGGGACTCCAAAAACAGATGAGGAGCGACTTAAAGAGCATTTTGGGAGCGACTGGAGGAATCACACCGTAGATGAACTCCCACCGAGACAGCATAAGAACAGAAACCCATCTGGACAGGGAAGAAGGAGAGTCTAAAACTCCCACACAGGAACTTCTGGGAGACGCAACCACAAACCTTTTAAACCACCTTACCTATTATCGTTCAGGTGATTGAATGTTTGCGATGGATGAAAAAACTCTGAATAGGATTGAAGACGCTCTGATACCCATGATGAAAATGTATGCAAGTGAATGGAGTGGGATGATTAAGTTGTTAGATGAGTATTATCGTGAAGAGGGAGACCCATGCGATTTGGATGCCGTCTTGGAATCTCGCATAACAGAAAAATGCCCAAAGAGAAAAGAAGATTTTAACGAAAGACTTTATGACGAAATGTCAGATAGGATTGATGAAGAGATAAGTGATTTCTTGAACTCTTTGGAAGTTGAGGAAGTGGTTTTCAACATCCTGAAAGAGGAAGGATTTTCTGGAGATTTTGACGGTTCTGATGCAGAGGACATCATTGATGATGTTATCACCGAACTTAAAGACGACTATGATTTTTGGGAAGAAGCGAGAGAAATATTCGGGGAAACAATCGGGTGGAATGTCGGGATAATGTTTGATTATCCCGTTTTGTTGTATCTAAAGGAAGAACCGAACAGCATTACTGGAGACTGTGATTTTAGACCATACGAATACTTATCTGATGAACCAAATATGGAAGAACTCAACAGGCATATACGAGACATTGAAAGAAGGTATAACATAAGAATACCCAAATCGGTTCGTGAGAAATTGGTTAAGAACCTAATCTGCATCGACCTATACACAGTCATGCTTGGAGCAGTTGTTAATGGTGAAGACCTATACAACGAAACGGAAATGGGAATCAGCGACCAAATAGATATAGAACGCCTATACATCATACTATACAATCCCTTCACGACCTGCAATAATTTTGAGGAAATACCGAAAGAATATTGGGAAAACATGAGACCTATAAAAGAAAAAGACATGATGGGAATAGACTGTGGAGACCATTCCATAGGACACACAGACGGATTGGTGCTTTCCTTGTGGAGATATGAAAACTACTAATAACCACAAACCTTTTAAACCATTTCTCTTATGTAGTCGTAGGTGATTGAATGGCAGAAATAAGAAGCGATGAAGAAGGATATATCGTCATACATGTAGATGAAGGAGAATATGCACACCCCATAACAAACGAAGTGATAGATGAATTGTATGAAGATTTTTTGGAAAAAGTGGCTATCGGAGACTCAACGCTCACAAAGACTTTTTACGACTGTCCAGCACCGATAATGGAAGGTTTGAGGGATGAACGAGGGTGTTCTGATGGTGAAATATTCACCGCAGTAATAAAGTTTTCAACAGAGTTGCTACCACCAGATGGAGAAACGAGTTATTGGGATTGTAACAGACTAAAGAACCTAACCGTTTTTATGAAGAAACGTGTTTTCGATGCAGACTGGAAGGTTTGGTTAGAATCCAAACCAGACTGGAAATGGTTGTTGTGCTTCCAAGCAGTAATACATGTTAGGCGTTAGTTTCAACCACAAACTTTTTAAACCACATTTCTATTGTAGTCATAGGTGAACTCATGCCCGAAAATAAGTATTCCAATCCTGAAACTGAAAGACAAGCACATAGATACTGGGACATTCGTAGAAAAGACCTGAAATGTATGTATCTCGCTCACAAATGTTCAATAAGGGAATGGGCTGGGTGATAAGATGAATAGGAGAGAAAGGCTTTACAAAAACATAGAACGGCTCGTTGGAATGGATTTGAAGGACTTTGTGAGAGATGGATGCTACATAAGATACGAAGCCGGAGAAGGATTCATGCCATTGTCCATAGAAGCATTGGAATATGATGCTACAGGAAAACATGAGATGGGAAGAATTGCTATGGTTCATTGGTGGGAACATCCAAGCGGAGACCTTATGCGAGACCCCGACATGGAAATACTAATCTATCCAGAACTGAAAATTGCTCTTCCAATGAGGATACGCCAAGACCCGTATTATGAAAAGACCGCAATATTCTTTAAAAACGGACAACTCTACATGGACAAAATAGAAGAAGCAGACCAAGAGCGTTTCCTTGACCAATGGCTGAAGAACATCAAAAATCAGGGATATGAGGTCGTCAGGAAGGAGTGCTTTAAATGAAAATACCAATCCAAGATGCAATAGAAATTCTCAACATGGAAGGCTATGACATTCCAGAAACAGATGAAGAAATCTACATAGAAATACCTGAAGAATTTACGATTGAGGAACTTTACGAAGTGGCGATCTCACTCCGTCCCGGCGTCCTCTCCCGCCTCGTTTATGTATCCGACCTCGACGACATCCTGGACGACTTCCATGAAGCCCCATAACCCCCTTTCCACCCTTATTTTTATGACTTTTCTAATGCAATAATGTTTTTCACCCTTCACCCCTACACTCCGAAAGTGTTAAATCTCCAGAATTTTCACGAAATGGAAACCTTTATAAACTTACTAATTATCAGTGACTAACATGGCCAAAAAAATGAACCTGACACAGCACCCCGCCACCCCTGAGCAGGTGGATGCGGGAGTGATAGAACCTTCCTCAGAGTTAAAGGGGAAGGTGAGGGATCTCCTCACATTTGAGGATATTCCATCAAAACCGGAGATGACAGCGAGGGCAGAGGCCCTCGCAGAGATTGTGAAAAAAGAGGGCTACAGTATAGCCCTCGTCGGGGGTGCTCCGTTTTTCATGAGTACCCTTGAAAAAGCCCTCATACGTGAGGGTATAAAACCCGTCTATGCTTTCAGCAGGCGGGAATCGGTAGAAACGACACTTCCAGACGGGAGTGTCGTAAAGAAAAACGTTTTTCGGCATCTTGGTTTCGTGGAGGTGTCGGAGTGAGTTGGGGTGGTGTAGACCGTGATTTCACCCCCCCAACTCGGGAGGATGTCAGGCGATATTTTCGCCCACGTATAGTCCGTCTTTCCTTTTCAAGGAAAGACGGAAAAATTTATTTCAAGGAGTCTAAAGACGGCTCCTTTTTTGTTAATTCGTCCAATCCTTTCGAAGAGGATTGGATAATGACGGAGTATGCTAAAAAATACGGCATGCTCGAAGAGCTTTCTCTTGAGATAGCGGAAGCTATCGAGAGAGAAAAAGAAGCCGGGAGAAAGGAACTCTCGAAGGAAACTTTATATTTCATAGACACTGGAGACGATGCGTTTTCTTATAATTACGGCCCTGTGTCTATCGAAAAGGAAGTGCGCCCAGTGTCTCCGGATGCTGTCTTAATTGATGGTGTGTGGAAGGTCGAAGTCGGTGCCGACTTCGTACCGACGTTTGAAGCATATGACGGGCCCTTTGAAGAACATACTGGAATATACTGGGCCCTTCTGAAATTTGTATCGCCAGAAAGGGCAGACATCGTTGAAAAGAAACTTCTGGAGGTAATGGAATGAGCCCATGGGAGGCTGGGATTGGAACACCTAAAAAGGAGTCCTCCTCCCATGGGCACGGGAAGAAAGTTGTCATCTATTTTAGTATTTCGGAGGTAAAAACATGAGACAAAAAGACCGTATCTCAAGTATCCGCCTCGTTGGTCAGAACGGGGCCGCAATCTACATTCCCGCGGCCGTAATGCGAGAATGGAAAGCTAACCAGCACGGAAGAACGATAATCCGAGTAGACCCGCATCATACATCAAAACGATGTTCCAGATGCGGATACATCAACCACAATCTCCAATTACACCACAGAACCTACAAATGTCCTAACTGCGGATACAAAGCAGACAGAGACTATAACGCTTCTCTCAACATCCTACAGAAGGGTTTAGAGGTTCTCCAAAAACCTCTCTCGGCAGGGCATGTCGAGTATATGCGTGAAATGGCTTCGGGAGGCTCAACATGAGCGTCCCAGAGAGCCTATACGCAGAACCCCACGCACTTCAGTCGTGGGAGTATGTCAGAAAAAACATGGATTATGACCCCGAAAAACTTATAAAGTCCTTTCACATATCGGTTAATAGGCGATTCAAATGAACAGCAACGATGTAGATGGATTCATACTCAAAAAAATATTTGCTTGGCATTGGGCAGACAGAAATAGGCTTGGAGAACTTATCGCATTTGCAGACATACTCGGTCTTGGAGACATATCTGGAGATGTGGATGAGTTTATAGAGGGGAGCGGTCAGGATAGAATAGACATAAACGCATGGATGTTCGGATATATGGATAAAATAGTCCTTGAACTTCTCAAAGAGGCATACGATGAAGATACTGCATACGAACTAATAGGACACTTCAATCCGATAGTTGATGGCATGAATTCACTTTTCCAAATAGAGTGTCTTGATAATCTTGCATGGGACTCGCTTGATAGAAGATATGGAGAGTGGAAAACCATACGGAAACAGGCTATCAACTGCATAAGGAACTGGTCAAAGAACAAAATCTAACAAACAATCTAACAAACTTGTTAGGTTCGCCATATAGTATATTCCTACTCCAACCACAATCACATCTTACGGTGATGCACTCACACCACAGAGAAGAGAAAACCCGAATCCCCAAAGGAACAGCGAGAGGGATTTACCCTCTCCACTCCTTTCTGGAGTTTCTAACAAACAATCTAACAACATTGTTAGACTTCGCTCTATTGCTATTGCCATTGGTATTGGTATTGCTATTACCATTAGCAATAGCATTAGCATTAGAAAACAGAAAAACGTATATGGACATCCTCTATATGACCAAGACAGAGAGGATAGACGAGTCTGGAAAGGCAAGGACATAAACATACGGACAGCACGACTGGTGGGTCTGTCCTGCCGTATAGTCCATTTCATGGGTTCAAACCCCATTCCTCTCATGCTCCCATAGTGTAGCGGTCAATCATGCCGGACTTTGAATCCGGCGACTCCAGTTCAAATCTGGACAGGGCTATCTACTCTTTCACAATAACAACCATAAGGATAAATGTGTCTCGTGTGAATTGTTCTACAACTCCAACATACGAAAGAAGAACGCAAATCTATACAAACATTACCTCTTACCGAAACACTTTTAAATACATCTCTCTATCCCTCTCCGGTGAGCCATGCCACGAAAGAATGACCTGAAGACACAAGTCGTTGATTTCCTCAAAAACAACCAGCAAGATGGTGGTTGGAATCCGAAAGCAATAGCATTAAGGCTCTCAAAGATACTGAAACAGGACATAAACCACGATTCTGTATATACCATTCTTTCAAGGTTAGACAAAGACCCTGATTCTCCCGTGAAAAAGGTCTCACGGGGATATTATGCCTATGTAGGTGAAGTGGAACTGAATATAGATGACATAATCTTCACAAAGCCACTTCACGAAGAACCGCCAAAAATACACAATCTAACACTCGTTTTCAATCCTAAAAAGGTTGTAGAGTGGATGGAACTATACGGAATAACATCACGGACAAAGTTGTCAGAGATGAAAAGACTATCCGTTGTTAGAAACAATGTTAGAAAGGAAACAGAGGATAACACCGAGCAAAAACCCGATTCGGAGCATAAGTTGAAGGAAATTTTTTTGAAATCTAACAAACAGAAGGTGGGGCTATCTTCCTCATTACCCAACCAAAACATAAAAGACTTCCCAATAGAACTGAAAGTAAATCCCTTCACTCTCGGAGACCCAATGCACCAAGATTCATTCTACCAGCGATACCGATTTGAAACAAAGCATCCAAAGGAAATCAAGGGGGGGCATCAGGAAACTATTGCACTACCAAATGGCAGAACTATGGACATTCAACTTTTCGGCACAGGAACGGTCATGCTCTTCATCAAAATGTCCGAGAACCCTGCCGACATAATAGACCTATACGCACTCCTACATGGGTTTCTGGAAGCCTTCTTCACCCTAAAATTTGGATACCTATTCTCCGAAGTAGCACCCTTGTTCTTTGTAGCCAGATGCGAGTTTAACTACGATGAACAAAAGCCGGAAGCATTCACCAGCGACATCCCATACGGAATCCGCTCAATCACCGCATCAGAACTGGAGCAATGGTCTATGCAGGTATATGAGAAGTCCCTGAATGGAGAAGTAATAATCAGAGAGGAATACGCCTATGCGGACTGGGATACGCCACAGCCCGTAAATTCATTTGAACAGACGCTCGCCACCATCCACATGGGAGGTATGTCCACCACAGCAGTCGCAATAGCCCTGAAGGACATTCATAAGACGATGGAAGCATTTACAGAAAAAGATGACAAGCAAGATAGGATGTTGGAGTTCTTATTGAAGATGAACCAAAAATACGGAACAGACCTGCAACGCATGGCAGAGGTAATAGAGAAGCAGAATGAAGTTATAGAAGCGTTAATGAAGAAGGTGGAAAGAAATGCCTAACTGTATGGATGTAGAGTGGGTATGTGGAAAAAGTATCAAAGGAATAGACACCTGCATTGTGCTGGAAGCACGAAAGGAATACAAACGACCCAAAAAGATAGAGAACACCATTGAATTTGCATGGAGAGAAGCAATAGACTATGTTGAACGAGAGACTGCGAAACTCATACGGGAAGAACTCGGAAAAGGCATATACACCATATTTGCGAACTTTGAAACACACAAGAATGACACTATACGCCTTGAGTTTGGAGTCAGAGATAGCGACCTTTCAGGAACTGCCGTAGCCAAGTATCATGTTAAGAAATTCAACAAATTCATAGAATGGGTGAATCCAGACACAGACCGAATTGAACGCAGAAAGTGGGAGCATGAAGCCCATTACATAGAATCTATATGCGTGTTCGTTGAGATATACATCGGAGATATGGAAGCAAGGAAAAAACTTATATAGAAACATACATTTCTCCCAGTCAGGTGAGCCTACGAGAATAGCAATATACCTGATTGTAATAATCATCATCTTCGGTGCAATCGCAATACCAATAGCAAATTCAAGAGTAGCACACAGAGACCGCATTCCAGAGCCACCAGACACACCGGAAACAGAAAACCTCACATAATCTACATTTTGTGAGATAACCCTTATATACCTAAACCGGAAGTCGTATCATTGATGGAAAAGGTAAAGTTTTTATACATTGACTATATAAGGCTTACCATGTGCGGAACAAATGAGAGAAATTCGGAAGATGTGAATGCCCATACAGGAAACAAAGCGTGCGATGTATCGGTGAAATTAATAAGGACACACGATACCACAGTATTATTTGCGGTTCATATAGATTTCCATAGAAGCGACATCAGACTTGGAGATATGGTAAGCTCTGTAGAGAAAGCAGAAATCAAAATGCTTGAAGAAATGATAGGCAAATGGAGGAAGGATAATGAATGAGCAAAGGAAATATCTGCGGATACCGGAACTCCGCATATTCAAACGGGTTCTCTATGAGACATATCCCAACTCCCCTTCAATGATACTCCGTTTTGTTATGATGTATGAAATGGGTATGAGGAGAGGAGAAGTAGCACTATCAAGGGTGGATAATCTGGAAGCATTTGTTAAACCCAACACATTGAACAATCCAATCTACAATCCGCAAGATGCCATAGGATTTACAATTCTGATAGAAGAGGGGGGAGGAAGGAAGGGAAAAACCAAATCCGGCAGAACTTTGAAAAACGGAAAAGAGGTCTCTGGAGGCAGGACAATACCAACATCTACAAACTTCAAAAACCTTCTACTGTCCTATGTAGAACCCATTGAACAGACATTTAAGCAGACATACGGACAACCATATGACATCATCGTGAACAGCATAAACGCCCTTCTGATGAGAGATGACATGAAAGGGTATCTGATATTCCCACAGGGAAAGACACCAAAACAGCATATACATCCCCACACACTCAACGACAATATGAAGAGAATAGAGAAGCTATGTAGGATGAGAGGTCTTAAAATACACCTACATCCACACATCCTACGACACACATTCGCCATACACTATCTCCATCACTCTGCAAATCCGTCAGAAGCACTCATAAGGCTACAGAAGATTCTTGGACATTCATCACTCAATACTACTGCCATATACCTTCAAATGAGCATGGAAGACGATATAACCCACTACGATGCCACTATGGAGAACTTCAATAAGGCACTTGACAACCAGCAAAGACCCTATGCACAACCAATAGCATACGATTCCACGATAGATGGTATCTATTCACCCAAAAAAGAGCCTTCAGAGGAGGATTATCGGAGATATGAGCGGATGTTGAAGGACATGATAGATGAAGAAGATTGAGGGGTATACCCCTGAAACCCATTTTTTTCCATGTTTTATAGCTGTTTAAACGGAAAAGTAAGTTTTCTAACAATGAATCTAACAAACGGTTGTTAGAAAGAAAAAAGACGGATAAACGGGTGAAATAACCGTGAATACATATGTATTAGGGGTATACCCCTAAATAGCTTTTTTCAATCGTATATCACAACATATGAAATACCGATAATAGTGGGGTATACCCCAAAATAGAATTTTACTGTTAGAAGCATGAAAAAACCAAAAATACAGCAAAAAGATGGGTTCAACCCTCATTTTTGAAGACAAAGAATCCTAAAATGCCGTTTTTGAAGGATTTAAACGGGTTTATCTTCAATCTGTGACAAGTCAAAAAATCATGGAAACAAATTCCACTTACCGAATCTTGGATAGCGTAGTATTTTGCGGCATGAACTTTGACATTTATCGGACGATTTTGAAAAGATAGAGGATGTTTTTCTATCGGAGAAATGCTTAAATATAATGTCCCAATACAACGATTGTGATGCCATGAATATGCGGATATGGACACTAAAAGACGGTAAGTACCCATGAAACCGATATTGAAACCGAAAACATAGAGGAAGAACTGGAAAAGATAGCGGAGAAATACGGGAAATCTGGAAAGATATTCGTATTGTTTGACCGAGAGATGCACATATCGGGTGAAACATGGAAGAAACTGGAATATCCCGAATCTATAGCAGTAGCACTACTGGATTATGCGGAGCGATAGAGATATGTGAGGAAGAGCCACCCGCAACCGAAGATGACTTCGAACTGGACTTTCACGATGACACAGCATACATAAAGACGATACACTTCAATGGGAATGAATACTATGTTAAAAAATACACAGATATAATGCCGTATAGCATATGCGACATTCTCGGAAAAAAGGACAGATATACACAGATGAAAAATATACAGGAACTCACAAGGAAGATAGGGGAGAGAAAGAAGGCAATCATAGAAACCTTTATAAACTCTATCTTCATAGCGGATAATAGGTGATATGATGAAAAAGGCAATGGTAATCACACTGGCTATAGTGATGATGGTCTCAATGAGCATGATGGCATCTGCTGTTTATGGAGATATGAACATAGATGACGACTTCACCGGAACATCTCTGGACAGCACCACATGGACAAGAGAGAACAACATATCCTACTCGCTTTCGGGTGGAATGCTGAACATAGACATAGACGACAGTTCCGAGAATGAGACATATCTGGCATCTACAGACTACACACATCCGCAAACTGTCCATGCAGAAACTAAAGTGACGATAGACACAAATTCCATACAGACCAACAACGCAAGTTTTCTGTATTATACCGGACTGGCATTCAAATCATGGAACATAAATGATACGGACATAGATGCACCGCAGGTAATGGGTGGAATAGTAGGTATGGAAAGAGATGGAGATAGAGGAATCCTAATGATAGGAATAACAGGTGGAACTGGGACATCAATCAACTACAGAACATTTGAGTATGGAAACTCAACCAACCTATTCGGACAGGAGATAACATTTGAGTTCGTATATGATGTGTCATTTTCAGGGAATGAAGGAGTCGCACACATAGAGATATACATGGACGGAAATATGGTGAATAGCCTCGATAGCCACATATATAACACAACCGACAATATGGTCTATGCAATGTCTATGGAACAGGAAGATACAACAGTGAAAGGAACCATATCTGTGGATTATGTAAAAGTAGGAGCATGGACTGGTGAAGTAGGAAAGCTATCAGAAACTATACCTAAAGAGAGCATTCAGATATTTTCGTTGGGTGTATTCCTTTTGACACTCACAATCGGAATGGCAATGGCACAGTTCTCTAACTCGAAGAGCAAGGATACAAACAAGATAATAAAGGGGGCTCTTCTGTTTTCCATGATACTGTTCACAGTCGGCTCATATCTCGCAAAGGACTATCTTGAGACCATCTATGGAATAGAACAATGGATTCTCTTCGGAGCGGTGACTGTGGTCATGACAATAGTAATGTGGAGAGTCCAGAACTCCGGACGGCTCTTCAAATAAACCCTTTCTTTTTCATACATTTTTGAAACACGGAATAGGAAAATAATAGGGGAAACCCTTAAATATCCACTCTCTATTCTCCCGAACAGGTGAGCCACCATGTCAAAGAAAAAGAAGAATGAACTAACCGCCCACGCAGGGTTTCAAACCACAGTGGATATACCAATGTCCCTGTTTGAGCGGATAGATAAGACGGATAGGGAGATACTACGGGAGATGTCCGTGCATACTTCAGCCAATCTGATATACCAAAAATATGTCTTTTACATCGGCGACATCCTCAAAGTCAGAAACCTCCTCGCAAAGTATGAAATCAAACTGACCTTCCCACCAGCGAAGGAGATGAAGCGTTTTGGCATAAACTACACAGGCGACAGCATGGAAATCCAGAATCATGGTAAGACATTCATAATCACACAGTATTTCCCTGACGACAAACCGCCACAGCAAGCCCATGACTTCAGTCGTGGGAAGAATGTGGCTCAAACTTCAACACTTTCTCAATAACAACTATAAGCATAAATGTCCCTCGTGTCAATCGCTCTACAAACCACG
>Ga0190314_1000087_pt1 | contig 38293 bp, 39 predicted proteins | sample 4870071112_MG_FD_165055 | JGI IMG/M metagenome (GOLD analysis project Ga0190314, IMG submission 165055) | Hydrothermal vent sediment bacterial communities from Southern Trench, Guaymas Basin, Mexico - 4870-07-11-12_MG | ecosystem: Environmental > Aquatic > Marine > Hydrothermal vents > Sediment ...
GATATACTATAAGAGAAGGTAAAGTACTAAACGCAGACGAAAACGCATACTATTTATATGTAAGTGCTCCAGATGAATTCTTCAACCAGCATGAAAAAGAGATCCTAGACGCTGGTGGTGTTTCAATAGAAGGAAGCGAATACGAGCTAGTGAAAACTGCAATTGAACAAGAATCCCAGAACGTTGCATCTGGAATAGCTTTGTTTGACTAAAAGCCCGTCTTTACAACTACAACCCAATTTTTAAATCCAAAACGCAGGGGTGCCGGAGCCTGGTCAAACGGGGTGGACTCAAGATCCACTGGCTTAGGCCTGCGAGGGTTCGAATCCCTCCCCCTGCATATGGGGCTTTATGCCCCATGTAGGGATTCTAGTTTTCCCAAGGCTTTTTGTAAAAGGCTTTATCCCTCCCCCTGCATAGAGCCGCATGCTCCGGCTCGCGGGAGCGGACTACACAAAGTAGGCCTTTAGTAACGCCCCGCAGGGACAAGACTGGGTAAACCTGCCGAAGGCAGGCGGGGTTAGTTAACTTAAGGGAAGGCATCTCTATTTCTTTCTGATACATAAAACGAGCAGTAGAGGGGCAGTGAGCTGTAGTCTGCCTTCTGTATTAAGGGAGCATTGGACTAAGCGGAAAACTCCTTGCACCCGTTGCCCTGCACCTGGGCACGTTTCATCCAGACAAAGCCCCTCAGCGGGCTTCATTGGTTAATGGCTTTGCCTGGTACCGTTTCTGCTCCCAGGCGGCTGTCTCCAGCCTTTTGCAGACCGCAACAGCGGCGGGTGGGCAGAACTTCCTCACCAGAGGGACAACCCGTGAACCTCCTTCTACCCTACAACCAAGGGAAGAGGTAGAGGGAGAAACCGTGGGTGTCTCCTCTAGCGAAGCTCCCTGCTCACTACCCCTTTTGAATTTTAGTCAATCTTGTTAATAATCCTTAGAGCTACCGCTACTTCTCAAAAAGCAAAAAGAAAACGAACATTGGCTGTGCGCATTTAAGGAAGTGATTCAGAGCTTCACCCTCGGGCTATTAGTACCTGCGGACTTAACGGGTCGCAAAAGCTTCCCGCTCACATCCCAGGCCTATCAAACCCGTCTTCTACGGGTGCCCTTGTCCCTCTGAAAACCTCAGTTGCCCAAGGTTCTCAGAGAGAATGGTCGGCTCGTCTTGGGGGCCGCTTCGGGCTTAGATGCCTTCAGCCCTTATCGGCTAGAGCGTAGCTGCCCGGCAGTGCCCTGTCGGACAACCGGTAGACCAGAGGCTCCGACCCATCGTTCCTCTCGTACTTGATGGGTCTTTCCCTCAGCCGACCCACGCTCCCGGTAGGTGCCGCCAAACTGTCTCGCGACGTTCTGAACCCAGCTCACGTTTGCCTTTAATGGGTGAACAACCCCACCCTTGGCTGCTGCTGCACAGCCAGGATGGCAAGAGCCGACAGCGAGGTCGCAAACCGCGGGGTCGATGTGAGCTCTCGCCCGCGACAACTCTATTACGCCCAGGGTAACTTTTCTGACAGAGCAGACCCCCACCAAAGGGGATACTGCTGTTCGTTAGGCCCGGCTTTCGCCCCTGCGTTTCTTATTATGCGAAACGCAGTCAAGCCACCATTTGACCTTAACTCTCTACGGCGGATTTCTGACCCGCCTGAGGTGACCTTTGGGCACCCTTGATACCTTTTCAAGGGTGTACCGCCCCAGCCGAACAGCCCACCTGACGCTGTCCCCTTCTTCAGGGTTACGCGTACAAGCGCAGGAAGGCAGTGTTCCAAGGACGCCTCCACAGGGCCTGGCGACCCTGCTTCGAAGGCTCCTGCCTACGCTCTATACCTGCACTCGTGCGCGAACGTCAGGCTGCTGTAAAGCTCCATGGGGTCTTCGCGCCCCACCGGGAGTTGCTGGCGTCTTCACCAGCTGGTAGGTTCGCCGGGTCCCTCCTTGGGACAGTGGGAGCCGCGTTATGCCCTTCATGCAAGCCGCCAATTAAGCGGCGAGGTATTACGCTACCTTAAGAGGGTCAGAGTTACCCCCGCCCTTCACCAGGGCTTAGGCCCGTTGAACCGGGCTTTAACCTACTGGCAGTGGGCAGGCATCGGCCCCTGTACTCAGGATTGCTCCCTAGCAGGGACCTGTGTTTTTGGTAAACAGTCGGACTCCCCTAGTCACTGCGACCTGCTAGCCCCAGAGTATTCTCCAGGGTAACAGGCACCCCTTCTACCGAAGATACGGGGCTAATTTGCCGATTTCCCTAAGGAGGGTTATCCCGCTACACCTTGGACTTCTCATCCAGGGCACCTGTGTCAGTTCTGGGTACGGTCACACTGGCAACCATTTCCCATTTCCCTTTTCATGGGCCCCAGGGATCAGCCGAACCCGCAAAGCGGGCCCATCCCAGTTTGAGACGGTTCTCTCCTTTACGGATCTCCCCATCTCTATCCTGGTTAGCTAGGGCGACGACCCTAGTCGGCCTACCCCGAAGCGTCAGGAAATGGGCGAGGCAGCCAATGTGGCGCCGGAATATTAACCGGCTTCCCTTTCGCTCGCCTCGGGTTACGGACGAGCTTAGGACCGGCTTACCCTCGGCTGACGAGCGTTGCCGAGGAACCCTTGCCCTTTCGGTGGTCGGGATTCTCACCCGACTTCGCTGCTACTACTGGCAGGATCTTCATTCCAGCGAGGTTCACTGGACGTTACCGCCCAGCTTTCTCCCTCGCCGGACGCCTCCCTACCGGATATCTCCTCTATTGAGGAGACCCCCAAGGTATCGGTGGCTGGCTTCAGCCCCGTCCATCTTCGGGGCCTCCTGCCTCGGCGGGTAAGCTGTTACGCACTTTTTAAAGGATGGCTGCTTCTGAGCCTACCTCCCCGCTGTCTTAGGCAGAAGACTCCCTTTGCCCTTTAGCACTTAGCCAGCACTTTGGGACCTTAACCTTGGGCTGGGTTGTTCCCCTTTCGGACGTGGAGCTTACCCCCACGCCCCGACTCCCGGCTTCTACGGGGACAACAGGTTCGGAGTTTGACAGGGAAGCTGAGGATTTCTCCCCTTGACTTCCCAATCAGTGACTCTACCCTGCTGTCACCCTCCACCGAGGTCATCCTGAGGGATGTCTCGGGAGGAACCGGCTATCCCCCGGCTCGATTGGACTTTCACCCCTACACCCAGGTCACGGGAACGGATTGAGCCCAGTCCCCCTATCGGGCCTCCATCGGCCTGTCGACCGACTTCGCCCTGCCCAGGTGTAGATCGCCGGGCTTCCGGTCTGGCAGCCATGACTTCGGGCCCTTTCAGACCCTACCCCTCGGCCAAAGGCCTGCGGGTCCTTCGGTTTCCCTACGACTCCGCCCTTACAAGGGCTTAGTCTCGCCATGACCACCAACTCCCTGCCTCATGCTTCCAGACGAACGACGTGACGCCGGTAACCTTTCCTCGTACTAAGGCCTCACGACCTGTTCCTTCGGAAAGGGTATCCTTTCACGCCACGTCTCGTGTAACCACCTGGTTTCAGGTCTTTTCACCCCCCGCCAAGGGTACTTTTCAGCGTTCCCTCACGGTACTAGTGCGCTATCGGTCTCGGGTGCATATTTAGGGTTGGGAGTTGGTTCTCCCAGCTTCCCGCAGGACTAACCAACCTACGGTACTCTGGAACACTGCCCATTGACCTTACTCCACACACCTACGGGGCTATCACCCTCTATGGCGGACCTTTCCAGGTCACTTCGGTTCAGCAGAGCAAGGCCAGAGGCAGGTCCAACAAACACCACATCTGACTTGCCTTACGGCAAGCCATTCGGTTTGCCCTCTGCCGCTTTCCCTCGCCGGTACTCACGGCATCGCATTTGCTTTCTTTTCCTGCCGGTACTGAGATGTTTCACTTCCCGGCGTACCCGATCCGGAAATCCGGATCAATTCGGCAATCCCCGGTTCTAAGGCCGCATGCGCCTCCCCGGGGCTTATCGCAGCTTGCCACGGCCTTCATCGGCACCCGAGCCAAGCCATCCACCAGGTGGCTTAGCAGCGAAGCTCTGAATCACTTTTCCTCTGCGCACAGCCAATCAATGGCATCAGACTGAAAGCCATGCTCCCAGTCCTCATATAAAAAAAGGTGGACCCGCCGAGAGATTCGGGACATTCCCTAATGGAAACGCCCTTCGAACTCGGGACCTCGCGCGTGCAAGGCGCGCGCTCTTCCAGCTGAGCTACGGGCCCACCTAAAATGAGTCTGCAGACCTCAATTAAGCCTCCCAGTGAGAATACTCAAAGGAGGTGATCTATCCGTAGGTTCCCCTACGGATACCTTGTTACGACTTAGCCCCCCTCACAGAGCCCAGATTCGTCAGAGCCCAAAGGACCCCGCCTCATCTGAGCCCCACTCGGGTGGCTTGACGGGCGGTGTGTACAAGGAGTAGGGACGTATTCACCGCGGGATGATGACCCGCGATTACTAGGGATTCCAGCTTCATGAGGGCGAGTTTCAGCCCTCAATCCGAACTGGGGCCGGGTTTAAGGGATTAGCTACCCCTTTCGGGGTCGCGTCCCGTTGTCCCGACCATTGTAGGCCGCGTGTAGCCCGGGAGATTCGGGGCATACGGACCTACCATCGCCCGCTCCTTCCTCCGGCTTGGCGCCGGCAGTCCCTCTAGAGTGCCCTAGGTCCCGAAGAACCTAGGTAGCAACTAGAGGCGCGGGTCTCGCTCGTTGCCTGACTTAACAGGACACCTCACGGCACGAGCTGATGGTGGCCATGCACCACCTCTCAGCGTGTCTGGTACGCCCTTCAGACGGACCTTCATCCTGCTGTCGCCCCCGGTGAGTTGCTCGGCGTTGCATCCGATTAAACCGCAGCCTCCACCCCTTGTAGTACTCCCCCGCCAATTCCTTTAAGTTTCAGCCTTGCGGCCGTACTCCCCAGGCGGCGGGTTTAACGGCTTCCCTACGGCACCGCGCAACCTCGTGGGTTACGCGACACCAAACCCGCATCATTTACAGCCAGGACTACCCGGGTATCTAATCCGGTTTGCTCCCCTGGCCTTCGTCCCTCACCGTCGGACCCGTTCTAGCCGGACGCCTTCGCCACCATAGGTCCTCCCAGGATTATAGGATTTTACCCCTACCCTGGGAATACCTCCGGCCTCTCCCGGTCCCTAGTCTAGTGGTATCCCTGGCAAGCCGACTAGTTAAGCTAGCCGATTTCACCAGGGACTCCCCTAGACCGGCTACGGACGCTTCAGGCCCAGTATGCGCGGACGCCACTAGGGCTGCCCGTATTACCGCGGCGGCTGGCACGGGTCTTGCCCAGCCCTTATTCCCAGAGCTTTTTACACTCTGGAAAAGGTAGCAAAGCTACCACTCGGAGTCCCCCCGTCACCCTTTCGGGCATTGCGGAGGTTTCGCGCCTGCTGCACCCCGTAGGGCTAGGGGCCTTGTCTCAGTCCCCTTCTCCCGGCTCCTGCTCTCACAGCCGGTACGGATCTTAGGCTTGGTGGGCCATTACCCCACCAACAACCTAATCCGCCGCAGGCCCATCCTAGGGCGCCCGAAGGCTTTCAGAGAGAGGACGTTCCAGTACCTCTCTCCTATGGAGTATTACCCTCAGTTTCCCAAGGTTATCCTCCACCCTAGGGTAGGTTACCTACGTGTTACTGAGCCGTTCGCCGGGCAGACTAGCTGCCCTGACTTGCATGGCTTAGGCGGACTCCGATAGCAGCGTCCTCCAGCAGGATCAACTGGAGTCTGCCGGCTCCGCGCATTTGAGTACGGCAAAAAATCGCTTAGAGTTTTTTTCTCACTGGGAGAGTACTCTAAGGTCTGCAGACCCAATCAGATTTGAGCATAACCTCTCAAATCCTCATTGTAATTCCTTTCTGGACCAAAACCGGTCCATCATAAGGAGGATAAGACAAAGCGTTATAGTTTTGATAAAAGCTATTTATAAGCTTTTCGGTTGCAATCTTCAGATAAACTCATGAGGATTTATACAAAGCTCAAGAAAAGAGAAAAAATAAAATAGAAGAATCCGATTAAAAATACTGGTGATGAATATGTTTGACGATGATTTAGATTGGTTCTTTAATAAGAAAAAAAGAAAGAGCCTGTTCTTCGATATAATGGAAGAATTCAAAAGGATGGACGACATGATGGACAAGCTGTTTAAGGAGAGTTGGAAGGATTTTGAGAACATCAAGCCAGGAAAATCATACGTTTACGGATTTTCAATAAAGATAGGGCCGGATGGGAAACCAATAGTCCAAGAATTTGGAAATTTCAAGCCGGAAGAAGAGAGGCTTGAACTAAGCGAAGAAAGAGAACCAATAACTGATGTAATAGACCACGGAGATAGTGTTAGTGTGATAGTGGAACTACCTGGGGTTGACAAGGACGAGATAGATGTGAAACTTGAAAAAGATAATCTACTAGTAAGCGTACCTGGAAAGTTCAAGAAAACAATTAAAGTGAAAAACGCTGACCCAAAATCAATAGAATGGAGATTCAAGAACGGTGTTTTAGAGATAAATGTAAAGAAAAGAAAATAAATCTGTAATCAGTTATTCATATATGGAACTGGAAGATGCAATAAAAGGTAGAAGGAGTATAAGGAGATTTCTAGACAAGGCTGTTGAAGAAGAGAAACTTGAAAAGATACTAGATTTAATCAAGTGGTCTCCCTCTGCTCATAACGCTCAGGAATGGGAGATATTTGTAGTAAAGGACGAAAAGAGGAAAGGGGAACTAGCTGATGCGGCATTTGGACAAAGCTTCTTAGCGGACGCTCCTGTTGTATTGGTAGTATGTGGGAACAAAGCTAGGCTTAGGGGAGAACATTATCTCCCAATAGACATGGGAATAGTGACATATAATATTTGCCTAGTGGCATACTCTCTAGGGCTAGGTACATGCATTGTAGGCGCATTTGACCCAGACAGAGTAAGAAAAGTCTTAGGTGTAGGTGACAAACTAATACCCTATTCAATAATACCAATTGGTTACCCAAGTACAAATCCAAAACCACCTGAAAGGAGATCTGACTATGTCCACTTCATCTAGAAAGACTAGAAAAGGCAAAGCTAAAAACAAATGCAAAGGAAAGACTGAAAGGATAAAGAGGATACGAGACATACTAGTAAGATTCTTTTCAGGAGACAACGCGGTTTACGTACCTAGAATAAAAGATCCATTCAAAACACTAATAGCAACAGTCATATCAGCTAGAACAAAGGATGAGGTAACTGAGATAGCAAGCAAAAGACTGTTTAAGAAATATCCAACACCAGAAAAACTAGCTAAGGCAAATCCAAAAGAAGTGGCCAAGCTCATATACCCTGCTGGTTTCTATAAGACAAAGGCACCTAGGCTAGTGGAAATAGCAAGGATAATAACAAATGAGTATAATGGTAAAGTTCCGAATACACTTGATGCTCTCATGGCATTGCCTGGAGTTGGAAGAAAGACTGCCAACATAGTTTTGGTTTATGGATTTGGGATTCCAGCAATACCTGTAGATACACACGTACACAGGATTTCAAATAGGATAGGTCTGGTAAAAACAAAAACTCCACATGAAACAGAGAAAGAGCTAGAAAAGATAGTTCCAAAGAGAATATGGTTTGATATAAACTGGACCTTTGTTAGGCTTGGTCAGACAATATGTAAGCCCATAGGTCCGAAATGTGAAATATGTCCGATAGTCAAGCTATGTGATTATGGGAGGGAAAGACTACGAAGTTAAAAATTGGTACATGCGGATGGTCAAGCTTTCCTGCAAACAAGATATGGAAAAACTGGAAAGGAAAGTTTCCAACAAAGCTGGCTGCGTATGCCAGTCTGCTAAACGCTGTAGAAGTAAACTCCACGTTCTACAAACTGCCTAGAGAAAAGACAGCTAAAAGATGGTTAGAAGAAGCCAGATCTGTAAATAATGAATTTGAATTTACAGTAAAGGCAAATAGAGAAATTACTCATATTGACAGATTCTCCACGCAAAAAAGCATTAAGGCTTGGGAAGGGACTGCAAAGATTGCAAAGATTTTAGACGCAAATATTATTCTTCTTCAGACTCCAGCCAGCTTCAAGCCCACCAGTGAGAACATTGAGAACATGGAAAGGTTCCTAAACGCATCAAAATGGGAAGGAGAAATAGCATGGGAGCCCAGAGGGAGTTGGCTCAAGGAATTGAAAATTGTGAAGGCTATCTGCAAAAAATTTGGATTGATCCACTGTGTTGATCCCTTTAGAAATAATTCTGTGACAAAGCAGATATACTGGAGGATTCACGGGCTTGGAAAACCAAGCATGTATAATTACAAATTTTCAGATAAAGAGCTGAAATGGCTAGCAGATAAGTTATCTGGAAAGAAAGGATATGTGTTCTTCAACAACATTTGGATGGGTGAAGACGTTCTAAGATTCAAGAAGATACTTGGAGCGTAGTCATGGAATAGGCCTTTTCTTTACTCTACCTTCATGAACCCATTTCTTGAATGACAAAATGAACTTTGCTGCTAGCTTCTTATCCCCTTCAGTTAATCCTTCTTTTTTCTTAACTTCATTCAGTGCGTCCATAAACCTGTTGAAATCTTCCATAGTAATATCTTCTGGCTTCTTATTGAAGACCTTTGCAGCCTCCCTAAGCTTTTCGCTATCCCACTTGTGTGTAAAATCATGTAGAGCTTTCAACCTTCTCTCAACTTCTTTCATAGATATTGTCATAGTAAAATTAGAGATCCTGATGTATAAATCATTAATCATTTTATAAACCCATTGCATGGCCTATCCATATGAACATTACAACAAAGAATAACAAGCCTAAATGCTCCACCTGGGAAAATATATACGAGATAAAAATCATTAGCATGACTGGAATGAAAACAGGGATGAACAAAACCCATGCAAGCACGGCCAGAAAAACGCCTTCTTTATCAAACATCCAAGAGAACCATTTCCCTGTAAACGAGGAATATGCATTCTTAACATCTGCATGGCTGGGCAATGAGTGATAGCATAAAGATGCAGAAATCCAATACATCAAAAAAGCAACGGAAACACTATTATTCCTGAAATAGATGTTTCCTATATAGATGAACAATGCAGCAAATGCCAGATTGAATAAAAATGGTGCAAGAGTTATAACAAGCATCTTGAACGGTCCTGACTCCTCATGTCTCACATAAGCCTCTTTCAGTCCCCACGGCTTCACAGCAATTATCCTGGTGCCTGTCAAGATACATGCAATGGCGTGAGCAATTTCATGAGCGATCATGCCTGGGAAAAACAAGATATTTTCAATCATATCAGTATTTTGGTGATTAAGTTTAAAAATATTGACCAAGTTATTTCTCTGGTGATAGGATGGGATTCCTAGGAGAAGAAGGGATGGACATAGAAGTGAACGAACTAAATCCAATAGGTTCAATAGGAAAAAAATGGAAGCAGATTGTAATTGGAGTAGTTGCAATCCTACTGCTCATATTTATCTTCTGGTTTGCTATATCCCTCAGCTCCCCTAAAGAACTAACAATCAGGTTCACAGACGACAAGATAAGAGTTGGAACTTCAACGACACTAATAATTGAATTTAGGAATCTGGGGAACGAAGATCTGAGAAACGTTTACTTCAGAATAGAACCTGAAAATCAGGGGATAGTGCTAGCGAACAATGAACATGTGGAGACAGTCATAGGAGCTGGCGCGTACAGAAAGATAGAAATACCTGTGTCAGTGGTAGGAAACCTTACAGAAGGAACTTATAGAATAAGTGTAGTAGTAGAAGCAGGAGAAAAAGAGATAACGCAGAATGCATATCTAGAAATAGTAAAGTAATTACCTCTTTATGCCGTTCAAAGCCTCGTTTTCAACTTTCTTTTCTATTAATCTCTTTGCCTGGGAGAAGTCTAGTTTCAGAACTATTTCTATTTCAGAGTTGGGGAGGAGCTGAACCTTCTCCAATGATCCAACCTTTGTCAATTCCAGAGGCAAGGGTAACTTCTCATTCTCCCTCAAACCAAGAATGTCTCTTGACACCTGATTAACTAAGTAAATAGCACAATCATCACATATCCTATACTTTTTAACTAGTCCATCTGCACCGTTTTCATAAATAGCCCAGTTAAATCTGGATTCCTTCGTCCCTTTACACAATGCACAGTATACCATCGTTCTAGTTAACTCATCCCAACTATTTAAACTTCATCCGTTTTTCACTAGTCTTGGCTATCAAAGAATCTTTTAACATCTATCTCTGGAACAATCGTAACTCTAAAATCTAGATCAGGGGGAAAGCATCTAGCGTAATTTTTCCATGTATATCTCTCGTCCATAAACACAACTACTCCCTTGTCTGTTGGGTTCCTAATAAGCCTGCCAGACGCCTGAATAGCCCTAGCCATAGCTGGGTATAGATAACCATACGTCCACCCAGCTCCAAACTTAAACTCATAGTAATCTATCAATGCCTTGGTTTCTAGGTCGTATTCATTCAGTGGGATACCAACCACTATTACTCCTAAAAGCTCTCTCCCTGGATAATCCACACCCTCAGATAGGCTGCCACCAGCCACTGCAAAAAGGACTGCTCCCTCATCACTTAAGGATTTGAACTTGTTCAATTTTTCCATCAAACTTTCTGGAGTGTCTGTTTCCCTTTGGATAAATCTAGGTTTATCCGTACTCACAAAGCTTGACACAGAATGCATTACTTCATAAGAAGGGAAGAAAACTGCTACATTTCCAGGTATCACGTTCACTAGATCTGTAATAATCTTCCCAATCTTTTCAAAGTTCTCTAGGTTCCTCTTGGAGTACCTGGTAGTAACTCCTGTGTAAACGAGATTAAGTCTATTTTTCTTGGGAAATGGACTTTTGTATATCTTCATCATTGTCCTTTCCCGTTCAAACCCAAGTAGGTCTCTATACATTTCCAGTGGAGTAAGTGTTCCACTCATTGCTATAACAGACCTCGCCTCGGCAAACAAACCTTGAGTAGCTAAACTAGGATCCAAATTTTTATAGCTCACTGTTATTCCAGCGGTTTTCCACTTCTTTGCCATTCTAAGGTAACTAGCATGATCCTCGCTCCACAAAGAGAAAAACTTAGATAGTTTTACACAAGCTGATTTGTTTCTATTGGTCGCTTCTAGATATGCTAAGCCAAGTGATTTAAACTCCTCATTGTCCAACTCTGGCAAATCTTCTTTCATCACTATTGTCTCTTTCTGATCAGACAACTTCTTAGACAATATCTCCTTCATTGCTCTCTTTAGCCGATCAATATGCTTTTGTAAATGCTTTGCACCCATGACTCGGATTTCCTTTTCGGCCTTACTCACAAGTAAATGAGTTATGGAAATACTTAGATGATTTCTCACTCTGTCTGGGACATTATGGGCTTCATCTATTATTATAACAGACTTAGAAAGCTTCTTTTTTATTCTATCTAGAAACACCTGCCTTATTGATGGAGAGAGCAAATGAAAGTAATCTGCGATTATTACATCAGACTTCTTTGCAATATCAGTCATAATCTCGTATGCACACAACGGCCTTTCCTCTCCAGCATAACCAAAATCCTTGCACATATTGATTAGATCAGAGGAATACATTACACCAGGGTAATCATCTAAAAGCTTGTCTAGATACAGCTTTGCAGCTGACTTCTCTTCTTTAGTGAAACCTTTAGCATTCCTGTAGAATTGGCAGTTCTCCTCTTTCCTCCTTCTCTTGCATATTTCGTAGAATTCTTCGTGATCTAAACCTTGTAAAGAACCGTCAACGCATGCATACCTTCTACCGATTATATCCACGCCTCTAAATGATACATCATGCTTTTGGATTATTCTCTTTAACTCATCCACAGCTATCTTGTGCTGAGATATCTTTGGAGTGAGAAAAAATACTGTCCCCTTGTGGTCCAATGCCCAAGTAAGGCTAGGCCCCAGCACTGCTGCTGTTTTGCCTATACCTGTCGGTGCATGTGCTAATAAGTGCATTCTATTGGAAACCGCCTCAACAACGTCATCTATTAGTAAATCTTGGTACTTCCTAGGGCGGTTATGTGAGAAAAGCAAATCCATGGCTTATTTTTGTATATCCAACGATTTATTCCTATTGGCCTGGCAGGATATCATTCATCATCATTTAAATAGAGGTTAACTAAAAAAATCATCATGAAGATTGGGGTGGCAGATACAACCTTTGCTAGGGTGGACATGTTCAAATATGTAAAAAGAGCGCTAGCAGATCTGGGCTCCACCGACCAGATAGTCAGATATACAGTCCCTGGGATAAAAGATCTTCCAGTTGCGTGCAAAAAATTACTTGACGAAGGATGCGACATAGTTATTGCCCTAGGCATGCCCGGTGGAAAACGGATAGACAAAACTTGTGCACATGAGGCCAGTCAAGGTCTAATTCAGCTACAGTTAATAACAGGAAAACACATAATAGAGGTATTCGTCCATGAGGACGAAGCTAAAGATGAAAGAGAACTTTTAGAAATTGCAAAAGACAGAGCGTATAAACATGCGGTAAATGCTTACTGGCTGATCCATGATAGGAAAATGCTTGAGAGATATGCTGGAAAAGGAAGAAGACAGGGTAAGCCAGACGTTGGAGGGTTAGATTAGGAGGTGTATGCATGAAGATAGGTATTGTGGTGTCAGAGTTCCACTATGACATAACGAGTAAGATGTTAGAAAGAGCAAAGGCACATGCTAGTCTTCTTGGGGCAGATGTGGAAGTTAAATGGGTTCCAGGAAGCTTTGACATGCCATTGGCAATAAAGAACTTTCTGGAAAGGAAGGATATCGATGGAGTTGCCACTTTAGGAGCAGTAATAAAGGGAGACACAGACCATGACCAAGTGGTGGCTGCACAAGTTTCAAGAAAGATAACAGATCTAGCTCTAGAATACAATAAACCGGTATCTCTCGGAATAATAGGGCCAAATGCTAGCAGAGCAATGGCAGTAGAGAGGATAGAGGAGTATGCAAAGAGGTCAGTAGAAGCAGTAATCAAGATGCTAAAGCACTAAACCCATTTTTTCCATATTTCCCTGGATCTCTGCCTAGCAATAAGCTCGCTCTTCTTTATCCATTCCTTTTTGACGTTTAGTCTAGAATCCATAGCAGAAATAACAGAATCCAACGAATCAAATATTACTGGTTTACTCTTCATGGCTGCCCTAACATTCTCTCTTATCTGCCAGACCCCGACAGGCATCCAGTACTCAGGTGTTATTTCTCTGACTACCAAGGCAGAAGCTTGCCTCTTCTCCTTAATCAGCCATTCCAAAACCGCGAGCCTAGCAGCATAGTAAGCCCCTTCAACATTGCTAGCATAGTCCTTTCTCCCTTTGTATGATTCCCAATCACGGACATACACTGGATTCTCCCCACCAGTAACCCATATACAGCCAGGATCGTATATTTCAATATTCTCAAACATCCACTTACCTGGAGTAAGTAATACCTCAAATCTATTTCCTAGGTAAAAACTTTCAAACAACAGATAACTAGATATCTCTGGATTAGTCTTAACTTTTTCAATCAGCTTTTTACCAATTGTGTCATCCACAGCAGTTATGCTCCACCTAGTGGGAACCATCTTCTTTTCCAGACCCAGTGCCCCAACAGATAGTATGTTTGATAGTTTTGAAACAGGCATGCCCTTATTGTATAAGAGTGTCAACGCATCCACAGCCTTCAATTCGTCTTCCACCACTTTATCCACCACTCTAGGAACCACCGGGTTGCTAGCTAAGTGAAGATCATCTATCTCTGCAGACGATCCATACGTAGCCTCTATCTCAGACAAGAAGATTTCCTGTTTTGGGGATTTTTTCAACGACATTTCAATATCAACGCTATTCTTTGACATGACACTGAGCTGTAACTCGTGTAAATGCCTAGGTGGATCCTTAGCAGAATAAACAGATATCCTTTCCTTCCCTCTAAAAAGGGAAGATCTATATTCTATTATTTTTTCAAGTGGGAGCCCATACCATTGCTCTGGAAGGTCCAACATCTCTGGATTAGGGTGCTTGGCCACAAGTGGCCCAACATACACATTTGGATAGCCTATCCTACCTACAAAAACACTGGGAGGCGTTGGAGCATCTAATTGCTTAGATGGCATACTAGGGGAGAACCTTGCCTTCTCCAATAATGGACACTTAGGTCTACCACAAAGCAGCTTCGTCCCCTTACATTTAACACATAAACTTCCCACGTAATTGTTTTTACACATGACAAAATAAATCAGTTCCATTGAAAACTTTTTAAACTCAAAGCTTTCCAAATCTAATATGCAAAAAGTAATTAAGGTTGGTAAAGATCTGGCTATTATACTACCAAAAGAAGTGGTGAATAATCTAGGTTTAACAGATGGTAGTGTAGTGATAATAAAACACATACATGGGAATGTTTACGCTTTCTATCCAAGTGAAGAAGAGGAAGAGAGGCTGGTAGAAGAGGTTGTAGAAGAAGTCCTAGATAAAGGGGGCCTAGACAAGGAAGAGATTGAACTGCTGAAAAAGCTCAAAGGGATAAAGTTTTCAGAGAGAACAGGGCAGGGGTTGAAAAAATCGCTCTCAAAGAGGGAATTTGAAATATTGAAAAAATTGGTAAAGAAGGGCGTAGTCCTATACATGAAAACAGGTAAATATAAATCAAAGGGGGGTGTGTACTCCATAAGCAAGAACTACTACTCCCAAATAAACGAAAAAGTTGGAAAGAACAAAGAAATGGTAAAGAGTGATATAGAAAGAGAGGTTGAAAACAAGGGTTATCTCGTGGTGAAATCATTAGAAGGATTGGAAGGGATAAAACCAAAGTTAGAAACAGGGGAATACGTGATTGTGAAAGGGTTTGATGGTTTCTATTATTTGATAAAATCTCAGTTGCTATCTGACCTTGGGGAAAAGATAAAGAAGCTACTAAAGAATGGGCCAATGTCTTTGGCAGAGATAACAGCGCATACAAGGAAAGACAAAAAATTAGTAAAAGCTGTGCTAGAGGTACTAAGGGAAGCTGGGGATATAATGGAAAGGAAAAAGGAGGTATACGAGTTAGTATGACGTGCATAGCTGTTATCTTTCATGGAAATGAAGACTGTCCAGAGCTAATGGAAAGACTAATTAGATGTGGAAACGTTTTTTTGTTTCATTCAATGGACAGAGAAATATTTGCAGACATGCCTCAATCTCAGCTAACAGAACAAATAGAAAAGGCAGAAGAAACAATGGAAAAGATTAAGGATAAATTGAGGATGAAAGGAATAAGGGTCTCCGTGGACAGCGGATGGGGAGATGTGGAGGAAAGGGTAAAAGCATTGTCAGAACTTACAGAAGCAGACAAGATATTCCTAGTAAGTAACAAGACTATCTATTCAAAAAGGTTTATTGATAAGCTAAATGGGTTAAAAGGATTTGAAGTTATATCTCCTAGTCAACCCTTGGAGTGACTAAGGATTCATCATCGTAGTAAAACTCTGGTGTCAGCTCTAGATCTCCTGTTATCAATGGTTTGATTTCATCTACAGCCTCTATCCTAACTAGGGAAGAGGTATACCAATCCTCTGGAGTGTGTGTCGCTTTAACTGGTAACTTCTTCCATAATGGCCAAGTGTCCCAGAATCCCTCGTCGTATTGATCCTCTGGATAAACATTGAAATCTCTTATTATATCAGTAACAGCAAATCCCATGTCTGTTAAATATCTTTCAAACCTTCTCCATTTTGCTAAAGAAGACTCCCTATGTGTAAATCCAAAATATCCAGAACTACCTATGCCCTTCAATCCAGATACTGCTCTAGACAAGAAGGCTTTCCATGCTTTATCTGTTTCTGGCGGATCAGTGAAGAACACATCAAACGAGGATTTCCAGTCACTAGGCAACTCCTTCCTTGCATCCCAAGTACTAGCGTCTAGGTTGAGACCAAGCTTTTTTGCTTTTTCCCTTTCATAGTTCACTAGTCTCTCATCAATGTCAACCATAAAAACTCTGCGAGGCATTTCGGTCATCGCTAAAGCCAAACCCACAAGGTCGTCGTCACCAACTACAAATATGTCTGTGTCTTCTAAATCTCCCCTTTCATATGCAAAGGCTACTCTACCTATGGTGTCTATTGTCCTAATAAAACCTTGATCAAAGCTCTCCTCTGGGGCTGGTCTATCCTTTATTTCAGCAAGGAATTTATCGTATAATTCTTGGAAGAACGTTCCCTTTATGTCTATCCCCTTTCCACCACAGCTAGAGCATCTGATCCTTATCACAGGCTTTAGTGTTGGAGCAGATTCTGTCAAAGCTAATTTACCATCCTCTCTTTGTTTGATTATTCCCTTTTCTATCATGTTCTTTAAATGATCAAAGTATTCTGCTACGTGTGCGTCCTGATAGTTCATTAGTTCCCAAACACTCATGGGTTTCCAAGTTAGAGCTCTGACTATCTGTTTTTCTATCCTGTTCATAAAAACACCTCATCCTCTTTCCTTGAAAAAGTGGTCTACCTTTCCTGGGCTAAATTCTCTCTTCAAAACTTCAAACGCCTTCCATGTAGCTTCTTCATCACTGCAGGTGAATATATCTAAAGCTAGGTAACCATGTTCTGGCCAGGTATGAATAGAAATATGAGACTCCTCCAATAATACAAATCCAGTAACTCCAAACGGCTCAAATTGGTGATACTCCTCTTTCAAAGGTGTCAATCCACTTTCTTTAACAGCTTTTTGTAGAATCTCTTTCACGGGGTTGACTTTTTTCATCAAGTCTGGGTTCACCTCATAAAACTCAGCAAGTATGTGCCATCCGACAGCCATTTTTACCACCTACAACCTCATGGGTATTCCTTACATCACCTCGCCTATGCCTGGATCAATCTATCCAGAATTTAGGCGCGATTATATTTTAGATCAGGTATTTTTAAGTGTTTCGGTTTGGGTTCTTGCTCTCTCAGAGATATTTCATTTGTTTTTCTCCAAAATGTCATCTATTATTCTAACCAACAACAAAGCAACTGCAGCGTATATGGGATAGTAAAACGGGCTTTTCCAACCCTGGGAAGCAAGGGTCTTGAATGTGTATACCCCATATATCTCGCCAATGAATATCATGCCGAAAATAAATATGGCGGCAAAGGTCGCTAGATCCTCAACTCCCTCCATTAATTGATGAACCATGTTTTTTATTGACATAACCAAATTTTAGATGGAATCTTTTTAAATCCTTTCGGATAAAACTAGTGTATGTCACTAGTGAGCTGGGACAATTTCAAGAAGAATTTCAACATCGGTTGGGGGTTGCTAGCTGTATACCTCATAGCCATGGCTGTCATATTTCTAATAGCGAATCCACAAATGACATTGGGAACTGAAATGTATCTAGCTATCCTAGGTTTGCTCATTGTAGGTTTAGCATTAGAAGGATGAGAAAAAATGAAAACGAAATATGAAGTTTTTCTCAGCCAATCCTTATTTGGTGTTGCTGTAGCTCTTGCATGGACGCCTATAATTCCAATGTTAGTGGAGAAATTTGGGATATTTTTGACATTGTCCATACCCGCTATTGCATATTCTTTCTCCGCTTTATCCCTTTATTTCACAAGAATCAAAGGTGAAGCTAGAACTATTGCCTTTCTGGGAGCATTTGCTAGGGGGGTATCATTCCTTGCATTATTCCTTGAACCAAAAATCGCTACGATTGTAATAGGATTATGTATCGGTCTAGTTATTCTGTTATACTGGCCAACTTCAAATATCCTTTACCAAAGATCCCTATCTATTAAGTCAAGGGGTTTCTTTTCAAGTTTAGTTTTCGCTAGCTGGGGAATAGCAAGAATGATAGGCCCAGCCCTAGGCAGTTGGATACTAAAGACAATGGGAGTAGCGCCGTTGGCAGTTATTGGATTTTTCCTGATGCTCGCTACAGGGATTAGTTTATGGGAAAAGAAAGAAAAAATAACACTTAATGCGAGAAAGAAATGTTTTGACAAAAGTTTGGAAAGAGTAGTCATGATTGACGGATTTTGGCAAGGGATCCATTTCACTGTTCCTATGATAGTCACGTACTTATACCTAAGAGATTTTGTCAATTTTGGAATTACATTCTCTGCCCTTGCAGTTATAAGTATAATGGTGTCTCTGACATTAGGGTATAAGTCAGTAAATCCAAACAGGAGGGAAGCTGTCCTTGCATACAGTTTTGGCTTGGCAGGCATTACTAGCATTGCCTTGGGATTGTCAAATAACTTTGTCCAATGGATAATGTTCTTGGCAATACTCAGCTCAATAACCCAGATAAAAGCTCCATTCTTGTTTGCGCTGGTAGCAGATAAAGGAAAAAGTGTTGAGTGTGCGATGGTAAGAAGAGAATTGTTAATGGAAATTGGAAGAATATTTGGGATAGGAATTAGCATTGCAATATTCCTAGCTGGTGGAAAGATTGAATGGGCATATATACTGTCTGGATTACTGATGTTAATCTACTCTTTCAAGCTAAAGGGTTACGGTCTCTTCGGTAAGGCCAGAAAGAAAGGAAAAGAAATATTAATGATTGTTCAAAAAATATAGAGTCGTGGGCGTGTAGCTCAGCTAGGATAGAGCGGGGGCCTTCTAAGCCTCAGGTCGAGGGTTCGAATCCCTCCACGCCCGTTATGCTGCCTTGTGCAGCATGGGGGGGTTCTAGTGGTTGCAGGAAGGTAGAGGAAACCCGCTGGTGGTTTCCCTTTCGGATTCATCCACGCCCGTTAGAGGGGTTGCACCCCCTCTACCCCTGCGGACTACGTAAAGTAGGCCTCTAATTAGTTGATAGCACCCCAAAGCGCATAAAGGGAAGGGGATGCTTCCAAGGACCTAAGGGTGTCTCACGCTCGCTACAGACGTAGCGAGGAAACCGTAGGTGTCCCCAAGACGCTTTTCGGATTCATCCACGCCCGCTATATGAAATCCGCTGTATCTGTTACATTGACAAAAACTTTAAAAATCACTTTTTCATTACTACAAGCATGGGACTAGGGAACTTCGGTCAGAAGCTGGTTGCATCGGCTAAGCTTTCTAGCATGGAAAAATACGGTTGGGCTTACATGGACGATTACCTTCTTGTAAGAGAAAACCTAGCTCCTGAGATATATGTGGAAGAAATAGATGAAGGAGTAGTAAGGATAACACATAACGGAAGGACATTTGAAGTAAAGATAAGAGATTGGACAGGCAAGAAAAAACAAAAGCAAAACCAAGTTCAAAAGAAGGTAGAGGGAGAAAGGAAAGGTTGGGTTTCCATCTGGGACGTAACTAAACATTAAGCTTGAGCTATTTCTCCGGTTAACCCATTAACAAACACTTCTCTCTTCTTCCCGTCCATTGCAAGTGTAAACTTGAACACAGGATAGTAAATAACAGATAAATCATCTATTTTAACTTCTCCATATATTGCCGGAATATCCTCTGCATAACTTCGTTCCATACTAGGCTTTCTTACTTTTCCTTCTGTCAACTCTTGAAGGATTAAGTAGTTTTCTATCCCTGTGAATGGAAGTGTATCTATGGAAACAGGCAGATGGAAATCCGTGGCCAAATAGTAATATCTTGTCTTGCCAGATTTGTCATATTTCACTAATCCCTGCTCCACCAACTCCTCTGCAGCTGTCCTGGCTGTAGTATCAGTCACACCTATAGCCGCGGCCAACGCCTTAGCTGAAGCCTTCTTCCCCTTCTTCAAAGCAATTATCACTCTTCTCTGGTTTTTCCCAAGCTTTGCAAACATGGAAAGGCCCTTTGTCCTGGCAAGCTTCCCTTTGCTCATAAAGAGTAACTCTCCACTAATGCCATCCACATAGCATACGCCTGGCTTGTATCCGCCTCCCTTGTACATTTTATAACTAACCTTGTAAATGGGCCAATACTCAACCTCTTCTCCTACTATCTGCTCTTCTTTCCCTATCAACCCAAGGAACTTCTTCTTCCTGATAGAATTCACTAGGTCCCTAGCAAGGCTTTCGTCCACAACTGGCTTAAATGCAATTATCTTGTCTAGCTTTTCAGGTTTCTCCTTTTCTTCTTCATCTCTAACCTCACTTTCTCTTTCCAAGGCTATGTACCCATTCTCAGAAACATAACCATCCTCCAAAAGCCTTGAGACAACAGTAGCTGCATCTATTTTTGTTTTATATCTCTTGTTAACAGTTGAAACTATCTGCTTTAGCGTAGACTCGTGTATCCTTCTTCTATCTGATATGTACTTCTTCACCATCTTGACCAAGGTTTCAAGCACCTGTTCCTCACTCATTGCCTCCTCTGTATCTACACTTCTAGTCTCCCTTCCTTCATGCTGACTAAATCTCGGCCTGACTTTAAGTAGGAACGCTCTAGAAGTCGTGTCGCTTCTGTCACCAACAAGACAATGACCAATGGGGATAGTCTTGATGAATCTGGGATTCTTGTATTCTTGGGGGACCTGAGTGGGAATTCTCTTCATGACCGCTTTGACATCATCGTCAAAAACTAGTTTATGACAAAGAAGGATATCCAACTGGGAAAGCACATGCGTATCTATTGCGCCTGGCTGCTGAGTAGCGAACACTAGACTACATCCTGGCCTCCTCCCCTGCTTTACGTATTCTGTAAGAGGGTCTGTCGCCGGAGTCTTCTTTCCACCACTGGGAATCAATGTATGTGCTTCGTCTATGAAAAGCCACACCGGTGGGATATCAGCCTCTAGCTCTTCTAGATCAGTAAACTTCTTCATTGAAACCTTTCTAGCTGCAAGTTTCCTGGCTTGTAAAATCTTTCTAGCAAGTATGCCTATAACTAGACTAGAAACATTCTCCTCCAAGAACGAGACGTCTATTACACTAACTTCTCCCTCTCTAGCTAGATCAATCAAAGGTGTTCCTTCATCTGTAAATATCCCCCAGCTCTTTGCAGCTTCAAACCTAGACATTAATGCCCTTCTAGAATCTGCCTTGAAACCTTTTTTTGCAGAGCTCAATTCTTCATCCTTTGATAAACAGTTTATGATGTCATCTATATTAAATATCTCTTGCTTAGGCTGGATCCTCTTGCCATCAATAGTAGTATAACCTTCTCTAACCTTTGTTAAAACCTTCTCTAAAAGCAATCCTGTAGGAGAGAATCTATCTATATCAAATGTTAAACACCAATCATCTACAGTAAGATCCGCCGGCCTTATTGCAAAGGTAGAATCATAAGTCCCCTTAGGGAGCTTGTTTCTAACACCATATGGAACAAAAACCTTTACATGCTCAACTCCCTTAGGCATGAGGCCCAGCCGAATCAATGCATCTACTTCAGCCTCGTCCTGATTCGGATATTTCATGGACCAGTATATTCCAATAGGGTCTATGATTATACTAGCAACATTTGGGTTTTTGTTTACCAGCTCCTCGGCTATGACCCCCAAGGTATAACTCTTTCCAGAACCTCTAGCTCCGACAACAAAAACAACGTGTGGTGCAATCGCGTCTAGATATACATATTTCCCATAATTATCTTCTTCTGCAAGAAAACCCAATAACAAAGCCCCGTCTCTACCATACTTATCATGTATCTGCTTTGATCTCCCAATAAAAATACTAGAACCCGCTTCATCCTCCAAGGCTTTCAGCTCATCATTTACCTTAGCTCTAAACTCCATAGTTTTTGTTTTCTCATGCACACTATTTATTGGTTTTGATACAGAAAACGCAATAAATTTAATTGAAAATTGAGTTAATGAAACGGAGGGGTTTTACATAATAGTTGGAATAGATCCTGGTGAAACTGTTGGGATCGCAATACTAGATTTTGATGGCAAACTAGTAAAGCTCGTTAGTATAAAGGGAGCAGGAATAGGTAGAGTAGTCAAAGAAATAGAGTCTGTATGCAAACCAACCATAATAGTCTCTGACAAAGAGAAAACTCCTTCAATGGTGGCAAAAATAGCTGCAAGTTTTGGATCTCGCCTAATATCTCCAAAAGAGGATTTATCAATAGAATGGAAAAAAGACGTCACGCGTGACTTTCCTGTAAAAAATGCTCATGAAAGAGACGCCTTAGCTGCTGCGATATATGCGTATAAAAGCGTGGAATCAAAAATACGTAAAATAAAGGCAGATATACGAAAAAAAGAAAGTGAGATAATTGCAAGAACTCTTTTAGGTGAACCGCTAGCGTCTGTGATAACAGAAAGAGCTGAGAAACCAAAGGAGATTGAGAATGCAGGAGAAGTAAAGAGGCTTAAGAAAGAGGTGGAAAAGAGCAAGAGACTAATAAGAGAACTAAAATCAAAGCTGAAAGTAAAGCCAAAAATAGTCCAAGTGAAAGGGATCTCAATAAACGCAAAAAACAGTGCAATGGAAAAGAAACTAGCTAAATTAGAAAGGAGAGTCAAAAGACTGGGAGAGTTGCTTGAACTTGTTTTGGCTGGAAAGCTAGCATTAGCAGATGAGCCACCACCAGGACACATAGTAATAGAGAAAATCGGGAATGTATACATAACAAAAGAGAAAGAAGGTGGGAAGAAGAAAGTGGACGAAAAGAAACTAGAAGAGTTAATAGAAGAATATAGGAAGAGGAGGTTAGAAAATAAAGTTTATTACCAAGACTAGGATTATCACTAAAAAGGCAAACCCTACAACTACCTCTGGGCCGATTTCTATTCCTCCACCTGAAACATCAAAATACCTAACTAGACCTGCAGCAGAAACTGGCCCTCTTGCCTCTTCCTTTGCCATACACTCACCTCACACACCTTTTAGTCTAATCTTCTTGTCTTTAGACTTCTTGTAATACATATAAATAAACACACCTATACCCACCAATATCAACAGTATAATTATCCCTATAATCAAACCGACCACTATCAAAACTGTTGGATTTGAAATTAATGACATTATATCAAAAGATGATCCCTTCATACCTATGTACAAACTCCCATTAACATTAAACACTTTGAAATATGCTGTTCCCTCTGGAATGGTCAATGCTCCAGTTATAGCATATCTCTTATCACAATGCTCCTCATCACACAAGGACACATTAACAATATATCCTTTTGCCTGAAGATAGCTGTTTATATCCTCTTGGGTTATGGTAACGCTGTGGTCAAAGTATGCATCAAATACCTCGTCGCCTTCTATCTTTGTTGTCTCCACTTCGTCCAAGACACTTGCCATTGCTCCGATGTCGTTTATTAGTTTACATTCAACACACATCTTACCTGGCTCTGTTGAATTACCATCACATTCTTCTCCTTCAACTACTATTCCATCACCACAGATCGGAGTCTTGCTCTTACAATCTTGGGAACACGTGTACCCTTCTGTTACATTATTACCATCACACACTTCATCCCCTACAATTATCCCATCTCCACAAACAGGTTGGAGCTTACAATCAACACACTTATAACCCAAAGGCGCGCTTCCATCACATTCTTCTCCTTCAACTACTATTCCGTCACCACAGATCGGCTTAAGCTTACAATCAGAAGAACACTCAAAGCCGGTTGTAACTCCGTCTGTTCCATCACATTCTTCATTTACACCCTGGTCGTTTGGTGATTGTTTTATCCCATCACCACAGAAAGCAGGTGCAGGTAGATAATCACCAGACTGCTCATCATAAACCTTTGTCAGAGGGAGTTCATATTCCCCTCCATCAAATTCTATTTTTATGTCTTTTATCTCCCATTCATAATCTCTATTTGCCAAGATATCTGCTCCCATTATAACCAAGGCAAGATAGTCTCTTCTACATTCGTCTGAATTTATATGCATAACTACAGTTTTCCACTTATCCTGTTCCAATGGTTCCTCATCATATTTGTTAACTGCATTAGAATCACCAAGGGAAACGCCGTCATACAACCATCCCTTGTATGTCTGCTCACTAAGACAATATACATAATTTATATCCGGACCAAGGTAATTACACTCTATGTGCATATGACACATTTGTCCATTCTTTTCTGACCAAGATATTGAGTTTGGATCAAAACCTGGATTATCATAAGTCGTATTTTCAGTCCCATAATATAAGAAACCAAATACATTTGGTCCATCGTTTGCCTCAGCTTCACCAGCAGCTGTTCCAGCATTCCCAGAGTCCAAATCAATATTCAATGCCTTTACCTTCAGATCGAACTTTACATAAAATTCATCCGCAGGAGGATGTGGGATAACCTTCCACAATTTCCATGTAACTGTCGTTTTGTCTGATGTATATATCCTCATTTTTAGGCCTTTATCATAAATAAGCTGCTTTTCTACAGTGGTATCTCCAACACCATATTGAGCTACGCTGAAATGCCAATCTCCTCCAGTGTAATTGGAATAATCAGACAAAGCCAATGATATTGGGATTATTGTCAAGAACAAAATAGATGTGTAAGCTAGTCTTTGAAAATCCATTGTACACCCTCCCATAGCAGTTGCTATTTTTCTTTACAAATTCCTTTTTATTAGTTTTCTTTATAGCTGATCTATATAGCCAGAAATCCAGCTACACCGGTGTAAATTTGTATCCATAATTAATTACTCCGTCATCTCTATCCTCAGATATCCGCCTGAAAACCAACTTAACTGGCATACCGATATCCACTTCATCCTTGTCAACGTCAACTATTTGAGCGGTGACCAACGGCCCCTCTTCCAATCTAACCAAAGCTAGAACATACGGAGCTTGCATCTCCATGCCATCTGGAGGTGTATAAACAATTGTAAAACTCTCTATTTTCCCATTACCAGAGAATTCATAATCAACCAGCTTACCCTTCCTCCTGCAGTTAGGACAAACTACCCTTGGAGGAAAGAAATACTCACCACAGGTTTCACATCTATTCCCTTTTAGTCTGTACCTCTGTGGGTACCTTCTCCAAACCCCTGGAATGGTCTTTCTATGTGGCATAATATCACCTAGATAAAATATGAACGACAGCCGTAGCCCCGGATCCACCAACGTTGTGAGCTAGTCCTATTTCAGCTTTGTCTACTTGCCTCTTACCCGCTTCCCCTCTAAGTTGCAAGGATATCTCAACTATCTGCTTAATACCTGTAGCCCCAACAGGATGCCCACATGCCTTCAGTCCACCGGACGTGTTTACAGATATATCTCCATTAAGATCAAACATTCCATCCTCCTCTGCCTTGCCTCCCTCACCCTTTTTTACAAATCCTAAATCTTCCACAGCTAGTATCTCCGCTATTGTGAAACAATCATGAACCTCTGCAATGTTCACTTGCCTGGGCGTAATACCTGCCTGGGAAAATGCTTTTTTACCAGCCACAACTGTAGCGTTAAGAGAAGTCAAACTTTTCCTATCATGCAATGCCAACGAATCACTCGCTTGAGCAGATGCCCTTACCCAGACTGGCGTGTCTGTTATCTTCCTTGCTAGATCCTCTGAAGCTAAAACTACTGCCGCTGCTCCGTCTGTTATAGGGGAGCAATCCAACAGTTTTAGTGGGGATGCAACAGGAGAAGAGTTCATCACATCCTCTATCTTAATTTCTCTTTGATACTGAGCAAATGGATTCCTTGCTCCATTGTAATGGTTTTTCACAGCAACCTTTGCCATCTGTTCCTCTGTAGTCCCAAACTCATGCATGTGCCTCCTAGCTATCAAAGCGTAAAGGCTAGGGAAGGTAGCTCCAAAAAATGTTTCCCATTCCTGATCAGCTGCTCCTCCTAGGGTTGTTGTTGCCTGGCCTGTTAAAACATCTGTCATTTTCTCAACGCCACCCACAACTACTAGATCAAATTCTCCACTGGCCACCGCAAGATAAGCCTCTCTAAAAGCTAATCCACCTGATGAACAAGCGGCTTCAACTCTTGTTGCAGGAATTGGATTTAAACCCATTGCATCCGCAATCAATGCTCCAACATGTTCCTGCCCTACAAATCTTCCGCCACTCATGTTGCCTATGTACAATGCTTGTATATCATCCCCAGTAATTCCTGCGTCTTCCAATGCCCTTAATCCTGCTTCTGCAGAAAGCTCTCTTAATCCATCTTCCCATCTCTCGCCAAACTTGCCCATTCCAACTCCAACAACTGCAACCTTTCTCATGTGTATCACGTCTCAACTACATTTTTAGCTTTCTTCTATGCTTAACGTATTCTCCGTATGTCAGATATGTCTTCCTCTTTATGTAGTATTCCACAGATGGGGCTTTCTTTCTTTTCTCTTCTATAACATCTGTCACCCTTATGGCGAATGAATCAGATCCTGCCCCTGACCCAAATGAAGTAGCCAAAATCAAATCGCCTGGCTTCGCTACGTCCAAGACAGAGGCCAATCCAAGAGGGGTTGCTCCTGAGTAAGTGTTACCAATCACAGGAGTAAGCAATCCCTGCTTTAGTTTACCCGCAGGAATCCCAAGTTTCTTTGCAGCAACTAATGGAAACTTTCCATTTGGTTGATGAAAAACAAAATAGTCAAAGTCCTCAATACTATATCCTCCCTTCTCTAGGAGACCCTTCGTTGCAGAGATCACGTGCTTGAAATACGCCGGCTCACCTGTAAACCTTGCTCCATGTCTAGGATACTCTTGGCCCTCTCTCCTCCAAAAATCAGGAGTATCAGTGGCAAAGGAATAAACTGCTTCAATATTGGCTAGCGTATCCTTCTTACCAATTATATACGCAGCTCCACCTGCCGCAGCTGTATACTCCAATGCATCCCCTGGTCTTCCCTGGCTAGTGTCTGAACCTATGCCCATCCCATACTTAATCATACCTGAATCAACCAGCGCCATGCTAGCGATTATTGCCTGAGTCCCAGCCTTACATGCAAACTCAAAATCAGCTGCCATCAATTCCGGAGTAGCTCCAATAGCTTCAGCTACAATTGTGGAAGAAGGCTTAACAGCGTAGGGTGGAGATTCAGATCCTATGAATATCGCACCTATATCCTTAGCATTTATCCCTGCTCTATTAACAGCATTCCTGGCTGCCTCTACCGCTATTGTGACGGAATCCTCGTCAACTCCGGGGACTGACTTTTCCACTATCTTTAGTCCCTTCTTTATGGTCTCGGGATCCTTTCCCCAGATCTTAGCAATCTCTTCTACAGTTATCCTATACCTAGGTATATAAGCCCCGTATCCTACTATCCCAACCATATCACTCAAACCTTCCTAAACTTTTTCTTATTTCATCCATATCCTTCTTTGTAACAACTATCGGAATCCTCTCCACTTCGGATATCTTCCTAGCCACAGGATCAGAAACATCGCTAAGCCCATGATAAACAACGAGACTAGGCTTTATGGAGGACACTCTTATGGCGACCATTGGACTCCTTCCTAACTGCACCCTTGTGAAGATAATTGCCCTTGCTGGGTTTGTGCCATATATCTTATAGAAATCATCTACGCTCATGTCTGTTATAGCCCGAAGGCTGTCAACAATAGTATATCCATACAAGAATATCTCTGACAATCTCCTTTTGTTTGTGATCACTTGACCTCCAATGGATCTAACAAAATCCTTAGAGTTAACTGGTTTTGGAAAATCGTGAATTTCATATATATCTTCTGATTTGTCTTGAGCAAGCCTCCTTATTGTATGCCCTCCTCTTTTTCTGTCTATCTCTATCAAAGCATTAGCAAACCTCTTTACCACGTTTATCCCTGGAGATTTTCTTCTGTTGTTTTCATAATCGGATATCGTGGAAGGAGTTATTTTTAGATAACTAGCTAATTCTGACTGATTTATGTTAAACAATTCTCTCCATTTTTTCATTGTTGCGCCAGGGTCACTTGACAGCGCTATCTCACCAGCGATTATCCTCTTTATGTCTTGGTACTCCTGAATCATAATAAGGTTTTAATTCCATCCCATTTAAATAATTATCGTATAGCAATACGTCAATTGCAGAACTACTTAACAGTAACGTAAACTGTCTGATTAGATGTCTGCATTTCATTAGCGCTGATTTCAATCAGCACAGGATATTCACCTGCAGAGACATTTTCTACTTTACCATAGAAGGTAAATACTGTCCAACCATATCCTTGTAAGAACGGGTAAGTTTTCGTTTGCTCCCCTGTGAGGTTACTCTTTATTTTGACCACAATGTTATGTACGACTGCAGGACTGTTCTCAACCACTGAAACATTAAAAAACCATTGATCTCCAATAGAAACCTCCTTTGGATATTGGACACTTGCTTCCAGTTTTGCAGATGGTATCTCGGCCACTGGTTTTGTTAGCTTTGGTATAAAGACCATTGCTAGAATGATCCCAGTTATCAGGAAAACAGCTATAGCTCCTATGTATCCTAGCTCAATGACTCTCTTCTTAGGAAGGATCAACTGCATCAAATCACCGCTAGATATAATCAAGTACTATATTAAAAGCAAAACTATTAAATTTATTTAAGTATTTATTCTCAGTATCGGGTGATTCAATGGCAAAACCTAAACTGCTAGAAATAATATCCGAAATGAGAGAAGAAGGAATGAGTGATGAAGAGATAATTGCTAATTTAAAACAATTAGGATTAACGGATGCACAAATAAAGGAAATAATGAAAATTGCTGATCAGGATGTATACTCAAAGTTCAAGAGAGAAATGGCTGATTTTGTCAGAAAACAAATAGGGAAAAATAAGGACATGATAAATAAAATTACTGAAGCACAGATATCAAAGCGATTAGATAAAATAAAATCGGACCTAATGAAAGAGTTTGAAGCAGAATCTGGAAAGCTAGCTACTGTGGTAAACAAGAAAACAGACGAGGTAGAAGCTCTTGGTAAAAGAATAAGGGAGGAAAATTTGGCTTTACAAAAGGAAGTTAAAGCTGTGAGAGCAGACGTTGATTTATTGTTGGCTGGCCCAACTAAGATGAGGTTGATGCTATCCGCGTTTTTCATGCTTGTCGGAGTATTGGTTGTGATATACTCCATAGTCGCAGTCACACCTAGCGTGCTTTCTCTAAATTTTTCTTCTCCTGTTGATGGAGCAATACTTCTAGCCTCCGGCGCAATGTATGTGATATTTGGTATAATTGCTTTACTCGTGGGGTTGCATTTGTACGGAAGACCAACCTAAAAGCAAAGCTGGTGATTATGGAAGTATACCCACCAAGAGAAGACAGCTTCTTACTGGCAAAATGGATAAGAAAGATTGTCAAACCCAATGACTTTGTACTGGACATGGGAACCGGATCTGGGATACTTGGAATAGAAGCAAAAAAATCTGGAGCAAGAGTTCTAGCAGTGGACAAAAATGTTAAGGCTGTGGAAGCAGCTAGAAAAGCTGGGCTGGATGCTAGAGAGAGCGATTTGTTCTCAAATATCAAAGAGAAATTTGATATTATTGTGTTCAATCCCCCTTATCTAGAGCTGTCTAAAGATGAACTAAAGGGAGAACCAATCGAATTAGCACTTCACGGAGGCAAAAAAGGTAGGGAAGTGCTTGATAGATTCCTAAACGATTGCGTCAATCATATTAAACCTGGAGGAAAGATTTTATTTGTACAATTAGAAAACAACGGTGTAGATGAAACCTTGCAGAAGTTGGACAAACTTGGGTTCAGCTGGAAGATCCTAGAGGAGAAATACATACCAATGGAAGGAAAACTCCTGGTAATACTGGGTGTAAATGATGGAGATTGAAGAAAAAATAAAAGAGATAGAAGAGGAGATAAGACGAACTCCTTACAACAAAGCTACTCAGCACCATATAGGTATTCTAAAAGCTAAGCTAGCAAAACTAAGGGATGAACTGGAAAGCAGACAAGCAAAGAAAGGAGGAACTGGTTTTTCCGTGAGAAAGCAGGGAGATGCAACAGTAATAATGGTCGGTCCACCTTCTGTTGGAAAAAGCACCCTACTAAATGCTTTAACAAACGCAGAGTCAAAGGTTGGGGAATATGACTTTACAACACTAAATGTTATTCCTGGTATGCTTGAGTACAAAGGGGCACAGATACAGTTAGTTGATATACCTGGGATCATCACTGGGGCCGGAAAGGGAAAAGGAAGAGGGAAAGAAATTCTAAGTGTTGCGAGAATAGGAGATCTCATTTTGATCATGGGTGAAAATGCAAAACAAATTGACGAAACAATGAAGGAGCTGTACAATGCAGGGATAAGGATAAATAAGAAAGTTCCAGATGTCAAAATAAAGAAGAAAGACAGTGGTGGAATATCTGTAGTCTACTCAAAGGAGAGTACTAGAAAAAAACTTGATGAAAAAACGATAAAACAAATAATGTCCGCATATGGATATCACAATGCCGAAGTGATCATAAACGATGATATAGATGTGGAAGGATTCCTTGACGCCTTGCTGGCAAACAGGAGGAAGTTTGTAAAGGGATTAGTAGTCATAACTAAACTTGACAAGAAAACAAAGAATGAAATTCAAGACATTGTTAGATACTATCCGTCTGCAATATTTGTTTCTGCGAAGAATGGAAAAGGAATTAATGAACTGAAAGAAAAGATATTTGAAGCTCTTGAGCTGATAAGGGTCTACACGAAAAAGATTGGGGAAAAGCCAAAAATGGACAAACCCATGATCCTAAGGAAAGGCAATACAATCAGAGACATGTGCAAACGGATTCATAAGGACTTTGTAACAAAATTCAAATACGCTAAGGTTTGGGGGGACAGTGTCAAATTCCCTGGACAAACCGTGGGATTAGACCATAAGCTTAAAGACAATGACGTAGTAGAACTACACATAAGGAAGTGAGTTGATGGAGACTTATACTATTGAAGATGCATTTAGAGAACTGGAAGACGTATATGAGGAGATTACAGCTACGCTGGAGGCAGAAAGAGAAGAAAAACTGAGGGAAATTGGTGACAAAGCTATAAAGCAGATAATCATCTTGCTAAACGGAGGATATACTGAAACAGCAATAAGAAAAGCGTTGAAAAAAATAGGATTCACACCTCAAGAAATTGACTATCTTATATCTGCATCATGGGAGGAAATGGAAAAGAGAAAATTCAAAGTGCCAAAGTATGCTGGATTGGTATTAATTGGTATCATAATTCTAGCCCTAGCGTATCTAGCTTATTCAGCATTTGAAAAAACGAGGGCTGTGCCCTGTTCATCTATAGGATGCGTGGACGAGATAATCACATGCAAGGATGGTGAGTATTATACTCAGGAAGGAACAATAAAAAAGACATATTCAATAAGAAGGATTAGTAACAAATGTGGCGTATATATCAGGGTGTATGAAGCATTGAATAAGTCGCTGATTGGAGAATCAGTAAAATGTGAATTTGATATAATCAACGATGAAACAGATGTAAATCCAGATAAATGTAATGGAAACACATTACTATTGTAGCTACATCCTCTTCCTAAGGTAATATGCAGTTACAACAATAATTATAACTATAACAGCCACGGCTATCCATGGAAAAGACGGTGTGTGTATATCTAAGTCCTTTTCTATGCTATGCAACTCACCATCAAATATATAACTGAGAGTGAAATGTAAAGTTGCTTCAGTTGGCTTTGGCCCAACCTTTATAACTTCTGTTTGCTCTATTGAATTTCCAGGCATCATTATCTGTGAAACTAACTTTTCCCTCTCATAGGTATATCCAATTCCATCTATATCTATACCTATAGTAACATTACTTACAGCAAACTGACTTGGGTTCGATACACCATATGTTAATTTTATGTAAGTGTTTGGATTGGCAGTATCTGGAGTCAAATATAGCTTTTCAAGTTCTATCACCGGTTCTTCAACAATCAAATCCAACTGGGTCTCTCCAACGAATATCTTATAATCTCCCGGTTTAGTGGGCGCTTTCAGTTCTATCATCTTCTGGAAGTATTCTCCTGGCGACAAATGGACATATATGTCTTGTGTCTGATCCTCTAAGGAGACTTCAATTTCGTAGGAGCAAGGCCCAACTTCAGAAAAATTAAGATGAAATGTTTCTCCTGGGAAAACATGTTTTTTATCAATAGATACAGAAAAACCGTACGCCAAAGATACAAATGAAATCAAACTAATAATACTCATAGCCTTCATAACCTTCATATTCATCTCCTTCTTCCTCCTCAGGTTGTTTAGGTCTAAACTTAAAGTAATAAACTGCTATCCCTATCCCAAGCAATATGATCAACGGCAAAACATAGGAAGACAGGTTAATTCCCGGTGATGAACATGTTAATCCTTGAAGGGCCTCTATGTCTTTTTCCGCCTTTTCTATCCAAGACAGGGAAGAATTGAATTTTGCCTCTGCAGATGAATAATCACCTGCGTCGTAAAATTCTTTTCCTGCTTGGTAGTCGGCCGTTGCCTTGTCTATGTACTCTCCAACATTCTCATACCTAGATCTAACACCTAATTCATCAAGGCAGCTTCCTATTGCATAAGAAATATCCGAATAAGATTGTGTAGCAGAGTTTATTCTTGAATACGCCTCAAGTCCTATTCTGCTAACATCTGATTTTATCAAAAGATCCAAAAAGTTTTCATAATAATTGCTACTAGCCACATCAACAGCATCTGCTGAAAGCTGTGTGTTCAGCCAATTGTCCCAATTGTTAACAAATTCTTTCAATGATGGTAAACTTGAAGGAATTCCAACAATATCTACTCCTGTCATAAACGACTTTACTAACTGCCTATCCTCCGGAGAAACATCATCTCTCTGAGTGAAATTAGATGCTACCTCCAAAAAAGTATTCTTTTTGCTATCATAGAGATAAGCTTTTGCTACTACATCGCTAATCCCAGATAAAGACGAAACAAATTTCGATCGCCATAATTTATACCTATCCTCATCAATCCTAGTGGATAGCATATTACCTTCAACACCCTTGAGGTTATTAAGGGCAGTTAGCGTACTGCTTAGGGTATTATTCAACTCCGTGGCTGCAGATATCATATCCGCAACATATGGCTTTAGCTCGTCTGGCATCTGCGGATAGTATGTCTGCAAAAATGTTATCTTTGTTTGGACGTTGCCTTGCATTATCAAGAATGTATCAGACTTCTTATATGGATAATCCTGGCTAGACCTAGCTACATATATACTCTTAGCTATATAATGGAGTTTCACAGCTTCATAACTAGAATTATCGTATTCCTTAATTATTGTTCCGTCGTCTCTAACAGGTACCCATGCACTGTCTAGCTCGACAATCCAATAATCCTCTCCATTTACTCTAGACTGTATTGCTGGTTGGCTTTGTGGTGTAGTCTGTACCTTTAATTCATCCTGGGCTATGGATATTGCTTTCTGTAAGGTTATCCCTAAAGAAAATGATAGCACAAGTAATATCACCAACGGCAAGTAACGCATAAAAGAATAACATATACTAAATATATAAAACTGTAATGCTAGACAAGCCATGTTGGTGGTAAAATGCAGGTATCTGTTATTCTGGTTGAACCTGAAAGTTCAGGTAACATAGGGTCTACGGCCAGAGCAATGAAGAATTTTGGAGTAAAAGATCTCATTCTTATAAACCCTTGCAGGATAGACATGGAAGCTAGATCTAGAGCTATGCATGCGTGGGATATTGTTAAGAACGCAAAGAAAATTAGCTCACTGGATGAAGTAACTGGATTTGACTTCTTAGTTGGGACTACGGCTAAAAGTTTTGACTCATCAACTACAAGAGCATCTATGACTCCTAGGGAATTGGCAGAGATGCTGGAGATAACAGATGCAAAGATTGGGTTGGTTTTTGGTAGAGAGTCCAGAGGATTAACAAATCAAGAGTTAAGAAAATGTGATATCGTTTTGACCATACCAACCGACGAGGAATACAAATCAATGAACCTAAGCCATGCCGTAGCAGTAGTGTTATATGAATTATACGGTAGGAAAAAACCGAGAAGGAAAGCGGATAAGAAGGAGAGAGATGCTCTAATCATGCTTTTTTCCAAGCTGGCTAATTCGTTAGATCTAAGAAACCCTGAGAACGCAATAAAGATGTTCAGAAATGTAATATCTAGAGCAATCATCTCAGGATCAGAAGCAAAAGGAATTGCAGTTGTATTAAAGAGGTGTATAGAGAAGTTGGACGAATGGAGCAGATCATCCAGATAAGGCAGATCTTAGCTTTTTAATTAATTGCCTCTTCCTCTTTGAATTTACCAAAGCGACATCTATCACATCTACGATATCTGAAACAGTGACTATTTTTACTTTTCTCTTTTTATCTCTGCTAAGGAAAACGTCATCCCTATTTGACTCTGGAATGATAACAGTATCAATTCCTGCCTCAATGGCAGCTTCAACCTTTGGAGTAACTGCTCCAACAGGAAGAACTTCTCCCCTCACTGTTATAGAACCAGTCATTGCAATGTTCTGCTTTACAGGTATTTTTTCTATAGCGGATATTAAAGCCGTAGCAACACTTACAGAAGCAGAATCTCCTTCCACTCCTTCATATGTCTGGAGGAACTGTATATGTATGTCTTTACCTGCCAATGCTCCACCTTTATACTTCTTTATTATAGCAGAAACGTTCAAAACTGCCTCCTTTGCTATCTCGCCCAGTTTACCTGTTGCTATTATTTTTCCTTCCTTTCCTCCTTGAGAAGCCGAAATACTGGCCTCTATCGGCAGTACTAACCCTCCATTTCCTAGGACAGCTAGTCCATTTACTCTTCCTATCTTACTACCTTCCGTTATCAAAACATTGTATTCCTTCCTCTGTTCTATATACTTATCAGCCACTTGCTCCTCCAATGTTCTAGCAAGCTTTTTGGCTTTCTCCACATGCTTTGCAGTAACATACTTTGCTCCCTCACTAACTGCAATATCTCCAGCTGCCCTAACTAGACCACCTAGATCCCTCAACCTAAGCGTTAATTTATTCTTCCTACCAGCTCTCTTTTTGGCTTCTAAAATTATTGCCTCAACTCCATCCTTTGTGAAATGTGGTATCTTTCCATCCTTAACAACCTCTTGAGCAACAAATCTAGCCAACGCCTTCCTGTTCTCTGGCGTATCTGGCATTACACTGTTCAAATAAACCTCATACCCGTATCCCCTGATCCTAGACCTCAAAGCTGGATGGAGCTTTTGCATATCCAGTTCATTACCTGCTGCCACAAGGATAAAGTCGCATGGAACTGGCTCTGTTCTGACCATCGCTCCAGAGGACAACTCACTCTGCCCAGTTATGGGGAATTTTTTCTCCTGCATAGCAGTTAGTAGATCCTGCTGAGATTTTGGGGAAAGAGTTGCTATCTCATCTATGAACAAAACTCCCTTATGAGCTCTGTGAATCATACCTGGAACCACTCTAAGATGTGGTGGTGTCCCAAGACCCCCTGATTGTAAAGGATCATGCTTAACGTCTCCAAGCAGTGCTCCTGCCCTAGCGCCGGTACCATCAACAAATGGTGCCATGGTCTTATTTGAATTGTCTATCAGTAGCTTTGGCGCCATACCCTTTTCAGGCGAAGCCCTAACTTGGAGAGACATTACCACCCCTATGCCTAGCAAACCAGCCACTATCAAAGACGCTGCAGCCATGATCTCTGATATCCATCCAGCGTACAACATTAACCAAGGTATTGACAGAAGGACCAATAACATCAAGCTAGCTCCTAATCTCATATTTTCCATACTTGATATATCTTTCCTTCTCTCCTCTTCAACTATCTTTCTCCCTTCACCTGCTGGGACTACTTTTATCTTTGGTGTGTTTGGATCCATAGTATTCGGGTAAACCAGGATGTCCTCCAACTCTGCAACAGGCAGAAGCTCAGCCATAGCTTGGGCTAGCATAGACTTCCCTGTACCTGGATCTCCAAGTAGAAAAACGTTTCTTCTCTGCTTTGCTGCTTTCTTTATTATTTCTACTCCTTGATCCTGGCCTATAACCTGATCTATAAGTTTCCTAGGTACCTCTATCTCCTCAGTAGTTTTGAAATCAAACTTAGTCATACCAAATTATTTATTGATAACCAACAATAAAAGCTTGATGATGCTAATTTATCTCTCTGGAGTTGAAAGGATCCCTCTACTTGAAGTAAAAGCATTGGTAGACGCTTACAATGATAAGATAATGGGAACAAGAGGTAGGATTGTATTAGTGGAGAGGGGAGAGTTTGTTCCAAGACTTGCATTCTCCAAGATGGCAGGAGAGGTTATATGCAAGACCACAAGAGAGCTGGACTTACCTGACTACTTCAAAGTAGATCATACTGGCTTTGCTGTTGAGACTTGGGGAGTGAAAGGGAAAGAAAGTCTAAAAATGAAAATAAGATTTGCAGATAAGATAAAAGGAAAACCCAACTTGTCCAGTCCAAAGGAAGTATTTGATCTAGTGATTGACGGAGACAATGTATGGATATCTAGACGAGTATGGGAGAACGATCCAAAGGAGTTCATGAAAAGAGATCCAAAGGCTAGGCCAGTATTCAACCCAACTAGCTTGAAGCCAAAACTAGCTAGGCTACTAGTAAATCTCTCTGGAATAAAACCCGGTGAGAGATTACTGGACCCATTTTGTGGAGTTGGTGGGATCCTCATTGAAGCTAGCCTAATGGGAATAGACGCCACAGGAATAGAGATAGACAAAAGATGGGCAGACGGAGCCAGGAAGAATCTAGACTACTACAGGTTAAAAGCCAATGTGATAAATGCAGATTTTTTAGAATGGGAGGATGGGCGCTTTGATGCGATAGTTACTGACCTTCCTTATGGAAGAAGCTCCAAATTAAAGGGAGACATGGAAACATTCTACAAGAATGCATTCAAAAAGATGGAAAAGCTAAGCAAGAAGCTAGTAGTTATGGGTCCCATGGATCTAAGCAGTTTGTTAGATGGATGGGAGCTAGACGAAGTAGTAAAAATGAGAGTTCACAAAAGCCTAGATAGATGGATACATGTCTGCAGTAGATGATTTGTATTTCCTATGTATGCTCTTCACCTGCCTTTCTGTTATTTTCCATTTCCCAAATTGCTTGTGGGGAAGAAGGGCACCTGAGAAATTTTTTGGTATGTGCATGAGCTCATGAATAATAGTCTTTTCCTGCTCTTCTCTCGGGAGCTTGTAAAATCGTTCAGTTAGCTCAATTACATACAACGGCTGGATATCAAAGGCCTCCTGGAATACTCTAGAAAGTCCCCAAATTCTGGCTACTGCATTTGTTTTCGCTCCCTTACTACGGACGAATCTAACCCTTGTAAGGTCTATGTGATCCCATTCTAATTTCTCAATTATGTCTTTTGCTATGAAGAAAGCGTCAGGTGCAGGTTCAAATCTAAGCTTTGGCATGTTTAGTGTTACTCAAAAGAGGGATATATCTATTAATAAATAAGTAGCTTTGTAGAAATCCTATTTGTGGGCAGGTCTAATCAGTGGGCGGGGCCTAGGCCCCGCCCTGGGGCTGAAATGTGGGATTAGAGCGTTAGATAGCTTGTTACTTTGGCCTTCTTTGCCTGTCCCATGCTTGGAAGTCCTGGATTCGCTGAATAAGGTGAGACATAGTCTTCAGCTGTTTCGTACGTCTTTGTGACCACTGTTCCATTGAACAGAGTGATATTCAAATCCTCAATTATGCTAAACCCTCCATCGCTTGCTGTTCTACAATAGATCCAGAATATTACTGGCTCCATGGATGAATCGTATCTGTATCCGTAACCGTCGTCAAGCTTGCTTGAGTTCAGGAAATGTATATATCCTTCAGGCTCTTCAAGGTCGTATGACCAGAAGTACCAGTCTGTTGGCTGTCCATATTCGTAGTAGACTCCTATCTTCTTTCCAGGAACCCAGTAGTCTTCGTATTCTGCAAAGTAGCAGTCCCCGGCCATTATCGGGTTTATTGAAAGCCTGTACTGAATTGGTGCGTCAAATCCGTTTGGATCTGTTCCCTGAATCCTTATTTGATCGTAGAATCTTGAATCGTTGTCTGTGTATACGAATCCGGGTTCTGCGTCGAATTCTACCCCTGCCACAGCTGTATTCTCATAGTTTATGAACGGTTCTACCTTCCTCCACCATGAGTCAACAGGTATTTGTATTGATGTGGCCTGTCCTATTCTGTCGTTCGCATTGTACGCCCTCATTTCCACCTTTGGATCGAATTTTGTTCCGTTGCAGAAGTATGCTGTCTCAGGAAGATCGTCAAGGTAGAGGTGGTATTGTTGATAGGCTGTCAGATTCCCTGTAACGTCTGAAACGTTTTCGTCTATTGGGAACCAATCAGAGTAGGCCAATGCATTCCCGCATGGCCTATTGTCAGTGGTGTTCCAATCGTCCAAAGGCACGTACACGTAGCGGTATTCTGCCTTTGTTGAGTTTTCGTCCACATGGAACGTTATGTTTGCTTCGTCTTTGTCGTTCCCGCCTGTCCAGG
>Ga0190314_1000088_pt1 | contig 38254 bp, 67 predicted proteins | sample 4870071112_MG_FD_165055 | JGI IMG/M metagenome (GOLD analysis project Ga0190314, IMG submission 165055) | Hydrothermal vent sediment bacterial communities from Southern Trench, Guaymas Basin, Mexico - 4870-07-11-12_MG | ecosystem: Environmental > Aquatic > Marine > Hydrothermal vents > Sediment ...
ATGCATGGATCACAGATAAAAGCAAAGTAATTTTCATCAATGGTAAGCCCTTTAACACAGTTTTGTCAAGCAAATTTGTCCAGAGACACCTAATAATTGCCAGTATCTTAGAAGAGATTCTGGGAAGGAGAAGCATACTAATATACGATGCTGTGCTAAGAGTAGTAAACGAAGTATGGATCGCAGAAACAGTTTACAAAATACTTAAGAAAATCTACAAGAAGCATGCAGAGATGCTCTCTGAAATCCAGGAAAGAATAAAAGCACTTGAGGTTCTCTCTGCTCTATAATTTATCTTTTTTAGCCTTCCTGAGGTTCAATTCCTCAGGAAGGCATCTAGGTGGTTGATATGGTGTTGAAGATCTCTGAGCTAAAAGGTTTAAAGATTAAAAAGGATCTAAGAAAAGCAGGAATTCCAGTTTCTCATGTAATCAAGAGATACCACAACAAACATAAGGATGGTTCAGGTAACTTCGGATTCACAGTAAGGGTAGGAAACGGGTGGAATGATCTCTGGTTTACCATTGATGGAGAATACAACCAAAACGGAGAAGTAACGGTTCTTGAAATAAAAGATTACGGCTACTCAGGAGATAGGCTTGATGAGTTCCTTGAAACATCTAGTTATCAAGCCATGATTCAGAATCTTGTGGGAATATTCAGGCGTTTGCTTCTTCAGCTCCTTTAAATTTTTGTTTTTAGCCTCCTGAAGGGTTCAAATCCCTCAGGAGGCATAAACTCAATTTTTGATGAACATCCCCGACCCTGAGGTCGGGGATGGGAAGGGAACAGAGAAAGCAAGGACTTTTGGGTCGGGGAAAGGAATTCTGTTCCCTTCCCATCCCCAGAAACACGGAGGTGATGTTCTCGTGTTTCAGTTGAGCGAAAAAGAGAGAATTACTAAAGCCAGAGTAACTCTCATTAGACAGCATCCATTCTTTGGATATCTTGCGTTAAGATTGAAACTAGTTGAAGAGAAGCTTCCAGAATGCTCAGGAGGGCTTGGAGTTGATTTTAAGGGAAATCTCTTCTACGATCCAGAGAAAATTAGGAAATGGAATGAAGAAGAGCTATTGGGAGCAGTATGCCATGAAATCCTCCACATAGCAGGAGAACATTTGTTCAGAAAAGGCAAAAGAGATCATTTCTTATGGAACATAGCAACTGATATCAAGGTAAACCATATACTCAAAACTCAGGGATTCAAGCTCCCTAAGAACGCAGTAGTCTTCGATGAGATTTTTGGGAAGCCAGTAAAGGATTTAACTCCAGAGGAGATCTATGATCTCATCAAAATGCATAATAAAGCAAGAATACAGGCACAAGCTCCTCAGATGGGGCAAGGAAATCAAAATCAGGGTCAGGGTTCTTGCGATTCGCAAGATTCTCAGGGTTCGCAAGGAAGCAACAATCAGGGTGCTTCTTCTCAGGGAGGACAAAGTTCACAGGATTCTCAGGGAAGAGGAGGTTCTCAAGATTCCTCACAGAAAGGCGGTAGTCAAAGTATTCAAAGTTCTAGTGGTTTGGAAATAAGGGAAACGGTAATCGAAGGAAAAGTCAACGGAAAGCCACAGAAAATCACCATTAAAGAAATCTTCGATTATCATGGATACGGAGAAGGCAAGAAATCAGGGAAATGGAGAGAAAAGTGGATCAGAGACATCACTGATGCTTATCAATACGCAAAGATGCAAGGAAAACTACCAGCAGGGCTAGAGAACATCATTGATGACTTATTACACAGCCCAAAGATAGATTGGAAGTCATTACTGTGGAGATTCATTCAAAAAGTAGTTCCTCAGGATTACACATGGATCAGACCAAGCAAAAAGTCTTGGGCAATTGAAACATACCTTCCAGGGATCCAGAGAGAAAACATCGAAATAGTGATTGGCTTAGACACCTCAGGAAGCATAAGCGATGAAGAATACAAAGAATTCCTTTCGGAGATCTTAGGAATGGCAAAGAGCTTTGAGAATGTTAGATTTACAGTGATGCTTTGCGATGCAGAAATCCAGAAAGTGCTAGAAGATGAAAGTGATATAAACAGTTTGCTAAGAGAACTCAGAAAGAGAAAAGGATACGGAGGAACAGACTTTAGACCTTTCTTCGAGTGGATCTCAGAGAATAAGCCAAATATTGCTCTACTAATAGTGTTCACAGATGGTTTCGGAGATTTTCCTAGTGAAGAGCCTCATTATCCAGTTATATGGGTTTTGACGAAGGAGAGCATTGATCCCAGAGATGTGCCATTCGGTGAGACAATAAAGCTTGAATAACTCTTTTTTCTCTTTTCTTTATTTGTTTTTGCCTCCTGAAGGTTTCCAAACCTCAGGAGGCGTTAACTATGCCGTGGGTGTTTTATGACCTGGATAACTGTGAGATTAGCTTAAGAAATTCTAGAGATGACTCAGTGATACACATAGAGTATGCAGATAAATCAATACTCTATGTAAGCTATCAGGGAACTTATTTCTACATAAGAAGAGAAGCTCTCAGCGATTTGCTAAAAATCCTAGACAGTGATGATAGAGATAAATTCATGAAGGTAGTTGAGATAGCCAGCAAAATAGAGACATACACCAGAATCGCAGATAACATAACTAATCTTGTAGAGAGCTGGAACAACCCAGAGAGAAGAGAATTCATGATTAGAAGAATAAAGAGAGGAGTGAATTTGTCAGAGAAGCTTAAGGAACTACTAACTGAGGTAAAGCACATATTGGATGATTCATTATTCAAGCGTTTAGAATACAAAAAGCCAGATTGGATTTATCCATATTTCGCAGGTTACTATCGCATTGAAAGAAATTATCTCATACTAACAAAAAGTCTGAGTGTTGGGAGCGAAATCTACGCAGTTAAATACATAGGAAACGGTATCAATGGTGGTTCAGCATACAAAGAAGGAAAAATAACTTACAGAGGTCTAATAGACATCTTTGAAGGCAGAGATCCGAAGATGGAGGAAAAGGAAATTCCAGAGACTCTTAAGGAAGGCTTAGCACATCAAAATCCAGAGAAATTCGGAGTTTTCAGCGATTACATCAAGAGGTTGCAAGCTGAGATGGTGTTGAGAAAAGTTTAGCTTTCTTTCCTCTTTCAATCATTTTGTTTTGCCTCCTGAAAGGTTCTAATCCTTCAGGAGGCATAAATGAGGAGAAAAGACCTTTACCAAAAAATCCTAGATATGCTAAACTCTGTTAAGGGAATAGATGAGCTAGAAAAGCTGGATATAAAAGGTAGGCATTTATTAAAGTTTCAGAAAGACCGATATTTTATATTCTTTGAAATTGTGAAAATCTTTGAAAATAATCTTCCTGCGATAATTATTGATATTTTTGATAAGGATGCTGTCGTCGACCTGAGAATAATTAGACCAGCTGGCAAAAAACCAAAGTATTGGGAGGTCTTTCATGATCTGGATCTATTGGAAAAGATATCTGAGAAAGAACTTGATGAAATTTTGAAATCTGTGAAGGAAATACTTGATAGAATAATTCCGATGCTCATACTCAAGGAAATATGAGAATTTGGATAGATGAAAGATTGAGGTTTATGGAGGAAGATCTCAGAAAACTCGTTGAGTTACTGATAAGTATACCAATAGACACCTGGTCTTATTTTACGCCTTTCGGAGTTGAATGTGGAAAATGCCGTCTGAAATGGGTGACTAAAGGATACTTTAGGCTTGAGATAAAGCATGTATTTTGTGATAATCCGAAAGATTTGCTTATAGACATAGAGATCTGGGATGAGGATGATGAATGTGAGATATACATAAATGATCCGATTATTGGAAAAGTAACACTATCAGAAAAGCATAAAAAGTACATAAAGGAAAATGTTAAGGAGTTATACAGGTACTTGCTTTCAGAAATACTTGTGTTGATTTAGGTTAAAAAGTTAATTTGTTACCAAAAAGGTTAAATATTTGCAATTGCAAATATAGGATAAATGAAAGTAAAAGCAAATAGCGAAATTAAGATTTCTCTACCTCAGGAATTCCCTGAAGACATTAAAGTTAGGCTTACTTCTGATTTTAGATACGAGGTGAGGTATCGAAATTCTCTGCTCAAAATTGCATCTTCTCCTAAGGAGCTTCGTGAGATACTGATTAATCTTAGGAAATTTGATGAAATTCTTGAAAAAGATAGCTTCTTTGAGATTTTTCCCGATTATCTATATCCTTACTTCTTCTTGGGGAAAGCTTCACCTGAGTATACCCTTGCACCTTATTTCGATGTAGCTAAAACAAAATCAGGCGTAACTTTCTATTGCTTTAGAGTCGGTTCCTATCTAATTTTCTTCACTAAGGATAGAATCCAGGAAGCTATACTTTATCTTGTAAATAATTCTTATGACCCTGAGGAGGTATTGAGTGAGTATATTAAGGCTGTAAGAGATTCCGACGCTCCTGAGGATTTCAAAAATGCTTTCCTAGCGGTAGCTTCTCTTATTAAGCTCTGAGGTGGAAAAATGAGATATGTGATCCTGTTCAACCCAAAAACTGGGGATGTAAAGGAGGTCTGGATAAAAAGGACAAGAGAAATCAGAGATCTGAAAAATAAGGGATACAGAGAGGAATGTGAATATGACGATAACTATGGAAAACCAGACTATTTCACATTCTACTGTAAAAGGTGCAAGAAGTATCACATCAGAATCCACAGCTATAGGTCAAATTGGTTCTTAAATTCAAAGTGGTTTTTAGAGAAAACTCAGGATTGCCTGTTTGATATCCAAATATCACATGATAAACCCTTTGAAGGAGCTAAGAGAACGCTTGAATTGGTTTACGGCAAGATACCAGATGAGGAGCTTGCGATGTTCCTAAAGGAAATGTTTGCATATCCTGTTAAATATCATGTGAGAAGGAGATTTTACAAAATACTTGAGAAAGGAGATCCTGATAAGGTGATTGAGGAGATAAAAAGATTCTTAGCTCAAAAGGTGCTTATGATAATATGAGGTGCTGAAAATGGATGAAAAGTATGTGGAAATCCTGAAAAGGGCAAAGGAATGGGAGGAGAAACATAAGGATAAAGAGCATAATCTAGGTTTCGAGTGGTATGATATTAACGCTCATCCATCAATGCTCAGGAAACTTGTGCTTGAGGGATACTTGCAAATTACCTTCAAATCAAACAAGCATACGCATTACAAGCTAACAGAAAAAGCTTACAAATTTCTAGAACTCCTCGAGAAAGCTGAGAAGCCAAAGAAAGAAGTAAAAGTAAATGTCGATGACCTCTTCAAACCAATTGTCGGTTACGATGATGTAAAAGAGCTAATCAAAAGAAGCTTGCAAAGTGAGAAGCCAGTTCATGTGTTGCTTGTAGGGTTGCCAGGAACAGCGAAAACTCTATTCTTGCTAGAAATAGAGAAGTTGCCAGGTGCTTACAGGATTATTGGGTCTGGGGCAACAAAAGTTGGACTAGGTGAAGCATTGCTAGAAGCTAAGCCGAGATATTTGATCATTGATGAAATCGATAAGATGAAAAGGGAAGATTTAAGCATTTTGTTAAGCTTGATGGAGGAAGGGAGAATTAAGATAGATAAGCATGGTGTTCATATTGATGAAGAGTTAAAATGTTGGGTCTTTGCGAGTGCTAACTACCTACATAAATTACCTCAAGAGCTAATCTCAAGGTTCTTAGTGTTGAATTTCAAAGAATATAGCGAAGATGAATTCATCAAGGTTGCAAAGAATGTATTGGTTATGAGAGAAGGTGTTGATGAGGAATTAGCTGAATACATAGCCAGGAAAGTGGTTAAGTTCTCAAGAGATGTAAGAGATGCCGTTAAGATTGCAAGATTGTCAAAGACTAAGGAAGATGTCGATAGGGTAATTGATGTTGTGTTGAAATACTCAACTCAACTTTCGGTTTGATGGAATTATGAAGAAAAAAGAATTCACCAGAAAAATATTGGAGTATAACAGAGAACTCTTCGATCTACTCGAATCTATCAGTGGCAAAGTAGCACCTGAAGAGTTCCTCGGAAAAGCCATCGCATTCAGGGAGGAAGTTAAGATTGGAGATGATACCTACAAGTTTCATCTCCAAGTAAAAGATTATGGAAAACCAATCTACAAACCTGAATTGTCCATATACAGGGATAATGGTGTATGTTATGAATGGGTATATTTTTTGGAATTTGACATACACGATAAAAAGTGGAAGTATGCGTTATTTAGCTACATGATCTTAACAGATCAACTTGCATCGGAACTCATTAGAGAATTGATGAAGTTTCTAGATGATTGCTACAAGATGCTCGTATTTAAAATGCTTTGAGGTGAAACATGATGATAAGTGCAAAGAAAGCTGGGGAAATTATCCTCAAGAGCGGAGTATTGAAACGCATAGAGGACTACGGTAGAATGTATCCAGAATTGTATGTCCTCAGGCGTGATGATACGAGAATATGGGAGTTTGCATGCTACAAAGCTCATTCAGGAGAGGTTACAAACATACTAGTAGCGATTGGCTCTAACTATTGGATGTTCAGTAAAAGGATAAAAAAGGAGGAATGGTACTTGTATGCGTACCGTGAAGGAAACATAAAGGAGAACCTCCTGAAGTCAATAATTGAGGAGATTAGGGAGTTCTGCACAAGAGAAGTAGCATGTAGGGTTTTGGAGGTGTTGTAAAGATGACATGGAAAATCGTGAAAGGAAACCCCAGAAAGGATATCCTGGAGTTGCTCGATCTCATTGCAAAATGCGAATGTTATTTACCTCCTCACATTGAAATTGAAGACCATGACATAGTCGTGGAGGAAGTTATCATATATCCGTACTACAGACTTAAAGGAAAGGATTGGGTAATATACATGGATGTACTGCGTAGAAGAGCTAAAATTGAAGGAAACCCTGATGAAGAAACCATAAAGAAGCTAAAAAGGTTCTTCAATTTCCTCACAAAATTCAGTATTAGAGGAAGTAGAATACTACCACACATGTTATTGACCACAAGATTGCCAGAGCTAATAGAGATAGCTGTTCCTTTAATTGAGAAAGGTGTAGTAGATGATATCAGGGTTGATTTTGGTAAAATCATGCTTGAATTTGAAGAAGAGGAAGATTTCCTCTTCAAACCCAAAATTTGCCTGAGAATCCATGTGAAGGATATTATGAAAATCACCATAGACATACATGGGAAGTTTGTTGAATTGCATATTAGTCCTCTAGCAAATGAAATTCAGAAAGCGGATAAACCCTGGGGAAGTATAAACTACTACGAGGAATATCTAAAGCATTCAAAAGACATCAAGGAAGCCATAAATTTTGTTTACAAAAAATTGCTTGAGAAAATGATGATTGATATATGAAGGTGGTTAAGATGACGAGAATTAGCAAGCCAAAATTGGAGGATCTAAAGGCAAAGGAAATGAGCGAGGAAAAGATTATCATAACCCTGAGAGAAATTGTTGAGAAATTTAAGTCTGAGGATAAAGAATTGGATTTGGAGGAGATAGAGAAAGTGCCTTTGACCTGTGGAAACTGTGGTTTCAGAGGAATCCTGATACAGTTCGTTAGGATTCGGGGATATCTTACCTCATCATTATATACATGGAGGTGGCAAGTGGATTCGGTCTTGGATGGAGACGCTCGGGCTAAGACCATAAGTGTAAAATACAGAGGAGATTTGGTAGCCGCTGATGCCTTTTTCGTTTGCCCAAAGTGTGAATCAGGGTTGGTCTTTATCGAAAAGAGAGAATTAGCGAGAATGGGGTTGATGTTACTATGATTGCGAGGGGAGAATATAAATCAATTGTCAACTACCTAATGAAGAACACGAAGTTGAGAGAGCTAGCGGAGATTCTGATAAATTCCGAGGGATTTGTAGAGGTAAAAAAAGATGGTTTAAGAGTGATGGCTAGAGGATTAGTTCCTGGAGTCCTTGCACATATAGTCATACAAACTGATTGCGATGTGGATATAAGAATCACTCCATCATCAATTGTTGCGTTTCGTGTAATGCCTACCGTAACTCAAAAAGAAACGATGGAATGCTTAGAAGAACATATCGATGATATCAGAGAAGCTATTGATAAGATATACGAAAAACTACTGAGAAAGGCTCTTGAGAAATTATGAAGGTGGATACAAAGGAGATGGCAAAGAAAATATCGAGATGTAGATGGTTCAAGCTACTTCAGAGTGGAGTAGGTAACAATGATCTTAATGGAAAAGACATAATAGTTAGCAAGGTTATCGATGTCTCTGGAGCTAGGTATAAGCTAATTGCTAACATACACTACTTCGAAACTTTCGCAAGATTGACTCTAAGAATCCAAAGCTTAGGTAGTAAGGAATCAGGCACGCTGGTATTCCTCCTTACCAGAGGGTGGCATACATACGAATTCCACGAGGTACTACTTTGGCGATATCCTCCTCTTCCTGAGGATAGCATGTGCAAGATTTTTGGGGAGCTACTCAAGGAACTTTCTATGAGAACAGGTTTGTTGGCGATTTAATTTTGTCATAATCTTTATGACTATTTCACTTTTTTATGACAAACTTCATCAACTTACCCTTTATCCCCCTGGCTAGTATTTAAAGTGTCATAAAGATTGTGACAAAATTATGTGTTACATATGTAACATAAGGCTTCCTCTTCCTTCTCTCGCTTTATAGAGCAACCAAATGCCATATCTAGCCAAAAGGAGCAAATTCATAGGTTTTTGGTATTCGAAAGGTTTATATAGGATTTTTGCAATTATAAATTTATGAACAAGGATAGAATCCCTCTAGGCAAAGTTATTGCTACATTAAAACCAATAGTTGCGAATATAGCTGAGAATTACTCATTCCCTTCCTTCATAGTAAGAGAGATCTCATCTGAGAACTTCGATGTCCTCGTTATAACATGGAAGGATAAGCTAGGATATCTAAAGGTTGATAGATTATTTGCTCTTAGACTATACTACGATTCGCTTACAAGAGTTATAGTTATAGCTGACCTCCTCCTCGCACCTTAGTGCGAGGGTTCCCGCAGGGAACTCCCCTCCCCACACCCTCACGAGTGCTTCACGGGGTCGGTTGGCGTCATCGGGTTAGGTCAGGTAACCCTCTATAGAGAATTATATGACAAGATTTATAAATCTTTTGGTAGTCAAAGGAGGTGAGAAGCATGGATGAAAAATTCACAAAGGTTAAGGTTGTGGTTTTCGAGCTAAGAAGTGAGTATTACGCATCAAGAACTGAGGTAAAGAACGATAAGCTAAAATACACGGAAACAACCATCATAGACCCTAAGAAGTTGGAGTTTAGGAGCTTTAGAGTCAAGTTTTATAGATGGCTACAAGCCAACGCATACAAGACACCAATGGGATGGTTTTTGTTCCAAGATTACGACCAGAATAGGTTAGCATCGCTAATGAATACCTATGAGCGATTGCTCAAGGAATACGATTTTCCTGGAGAGCCAATACAAATAATAGATGTCTTCATACCTAGGGATGTTAAGGTAAAATTTTTGCATCAATACCTCATGGTGGTTGAGTCAAAAATTGAGGAGTTGGAAGCGAAGCTAGACATCGAGCCTGAGAACAAGCAACTAATAAGGGAGAAAGCCAAATATGAGAGAATAAGAGGGAAGATTGAAAAAGAATTAAAATGAAGATAAAGATAGTTTATCTCCCGAAATATGCCAAATGGTACAGGAAGGAACTAGAAGCTTTCTTCGAGAGACATAAGGATCTTTTCCTTATGTTGATGAAAATTGAGGATGACTTCGAGGAGCAGATAAATGAGTACATCTTTAGCACATTTTACTATGAAAACAATAGTCTTTTTATCACATACAACCCCTTCCATGTGATACGCATTAGCTGTGAAAAGGCTATTGAGCTATACATACGCAACCTCAGAATTGAAGAGGCGATTTTGGAGTTGGGTGTTGTAAAAAAGAAAGATACGCTTGAAATAGTAGTTATTAAAGTAAATCTTGCCGAATTGTTCGACGAAAATCTTGAGATGGCAATCAACGAGCTAAAGGCAAAACTTCCTTTGATGTATCTTTGATAATAAAAATGAGGATAGAGATAGCTCATCTCCCTAGAGATGTCGAACATCTCAAGAAAGATGTAGAAGCTTTCCTCAAGAGACACGAGGATCTCCTCCTTATGCTTCTGGGGATTGAGGACTCCTTCTGGGAGAGGATAAACGAGTATGAGTTCTCTATAATCTACTACAGTGACAATACTACCTACCCCTATGTTACATTTGCATCATATCCTCTCAAGATGATATGCCTTAGCTGTGAAAAGGCTATTGAGCTATGCATACGCAACCTCAGAACCAAGATGACGGTTCTGAGGTTAGATATTGTGAAAGATGGTGATACGCTCAAAATAGTAGTAAATTTACTTGAATCGTTGGATGAAAATCTTGAGAGGGCTGTCAATGAGCTAAAGGCAAAACTTCCTCTAATGTATCTTTGACCTTGGTCTTGCGAACCTCTCAAGCTCGCTGGTTACATCCTTCTCCTCAATCTTAATTATAGAAAACCTCTCGGGATGCACCTTAAATATAACTAGCTTGTACGGTGGTTTGGTCTCGTAGCTTATCACCTGAAACCTCGTTAAGCCATAACCCATAGCTACCCTTTCTTTAGCTTTGAATAAGGCTTCACTTTCTGCTTCACTTTTGCTATAAGCGAAGGCATGGGTAACATATCTATCCTCACCATCCAAAACCATTGCAAGGTATTTATCAAGGTTTGGCTCGTATGCTTGAATTCCTTTCAAAATTTCACGCACTTTGTATATGGGCGTTCTTATTTGGGCTAAAAATCTTGGGATTTCTAGGTTTGTGTATTCTTCCTTGACCATAAAAGTTTATATAGAGTTACATAAATTTAAAATTTTGGGAAGATGGGGTTCATAATTGAAAATCCTCCAATCAGGAAGGCTGTAAAAGAGAGCTTAGAGAAGAAACTAAAGATAAAAGTTCCTCTAGGATCGAAAATAATCCCAAGACCTATCGCTGAGAAGCTCTGGGATCCACCTGAGTATATCGAAGTCGATCATCAGAAAGTTCCTTTCGAATTAGCTAAGAAAATTGTAGCTGATACGGATTGGGCTCGAAATCTAGCTAAGGGTTGGGTTGAGAAAGTTCTTGGATTAAAGCCAGGAGATCCTGGATACGAAGAAGCAGTTAGAAAAGTTGCTTTGAAAGTAGCAGAAGGAGTTTTGACTTAAAGAAGAATAAAAATTTTAAAAAGAGAAAAGAGCGATTACTCGAACATCTTTGCTACATAGTTATCGTACCACTTGTCTTCTTTGCCTTTAACAGCTGCTTCGAAATCTTTAGCATCTATTGCCGCAATACCTTCTTTGTAAGCGTCAATAATGTCATCCTTTACTTTCTTCTTCCCTGCTTCCTTAGCAAGTTCGTTCATTGCATCTTCATAGTGATCTGGCATTATTGACTTCGCATCCTCCCATCTCTCTGCCATGATTTTAGCTTTTCTTTTGTATTTCTCTTTACCAGTTTTAAGCCCCATTTTCACCACCCAATTATATTTATGAATCTATAGACTTTATATATCATGATGCCTGATAATCTATAGATGAAGTACACAACAATTCAGGTGACAAAGGAATTTAGAGATAGGCTTAAAGAGCTATGCAGAAAATATGGAATATCATACGAAACGCTACTCAGAACATGCGTTGATTTGTTTGAGGATTTTGAGAAGCACAATCTTATCAGCGAAGATGGGGAAATTATGGCCGTGATTTTGCCAAAGGAATACATACATGCCATATCGAAAATCTCCGAAGAAACAGGATTATCAAAGAGCGAGGTTGTCATGCATATGATAGATACTATTCGCTTTATATTCGAAGAGAAAATAACACTAGCCGATATTATAGCTATTTTGAGGAAAGTAAAGAATCAACATGCCTCTTGAGTCCTTTAATATAATTCTTAGCCCACTTTATAGCGGTTTCCTCGTTTATACTTCTTGCATAGGCTCTTTTTATATCTTTTCTTAATTTTTTGCCAGGGGGTGCTATCTCATTCATCGCTTGCTCGAACATGTCTGGATTTGAATTTTTCAACCACTTCTTAGCCATTTCTAGCACTTTCTCGTTTAGCTCAATATCATCGCTTGGGTTATCTTTCTTCTCCGTGCTATCTTTAGTATCTTGCCTAGGTGCAAGTATCGTGTCTCTAATAAATCCTACTATGCTTGGTCTGGGTAGCAACGGAAACAATTTTCGTCTATCTCTTTGCATCTTAGCCTTCTACACATTACCTTTACACAATTATCCTCTATTATTGCTACTTCTAAATATTTGCATTTTGCACACTTCTTCATGAATGTATCGTAGCTAATTACTCTCATCAGACCATCGGTGCAACTAAAGTGCCCCAATTTATCTTGTTCATAGCCATGAAGTAAACTATGCCAAGGATTGTCATGAATAGCACATTCACCAAGCCTATCTTAGGAATAAGGACTATGAGTAGGTAGTATATCGTTAAAATTTCCATCAAGGCACAATACCTCAAAACATACTTCCTACACTTTCTACATGTCTCATAGATGATCAAACCATAGTTAAAGAGGTAACGCATTATGAATAAGCTTGCTACTATGGTTAGGAAAGATATGATTGCGATGGCTATTCTTGATATCGCTGGTAGGTTTGCCCAAACCAAACTTGCTATATACATACCCACTAAAAGATTAACAATTTTCAAAATTACCCCTAGGGTTACAAAGGTATCTTTCGAAATTTTGTGTAGGATGTTTACCTCCTTGGTATCTTTGTAGTCCTTAAGCTCGCCTTCAATACCAATTTGGAACAACATTGTCAAGGCGACATACAACACACATAAAATAGCTAGAGTTGTTAGCTCTTTAGCCGATAAAAAGTAAGCATACAAGCCTATGGAGGTGAAAGCAATAGTTATTGGTATTGGCTTTAGCAAGCTAACCTTCGAGAACCCTGAGTTATACCAATATCCACTCGTATATGCCAAGAATGAGAAAGTCAATGCTAGAGTAGGGTTTGCCCCGTGAAGTGCTAGAATAACACAAAATAGCGATGATAAAAATAACATAACATTAATAACCTTTATGGCTTGCTCTGGCTTTATTTTGCCAGATACGAGAGGGTGATGCTTCTTGTTTGGATCTACTTTATCATAGCCAAGTAGAAAGTCGTTGAGGGAGTTTTGCCCGAATGTTGAGTAGTGGATAAGTAACGATGCTACTATAAGGGCTAAGCCCATAGGGGAGAATAACTCACCACCACCAAGAAGGTAGAATGTCAAAAGCAAAATGAAGGTGGCACTTGCTGTTTGGGATCTAAACAATTGCAACCATTCCCTCATTTCTCGCTTACCTCCAAGTTACCAACATCGTAAGTAACATAATCGTGTAGCAAGTTTGGGACTGTATTAAATAAGTGATTCCATGTTCTTACATATATTTTTCCCGTGAATTTTTTAACAGCTCTGAAGTGTCTGGAGGTGTAGTAAGGTTGTCTCCATGCAAATGAGCTTGGGAAGTAAACATACAAGCTTTCTCTATCCTTGTAGACAATGAAGGACTCAACATCCTTTGTTCTACCATATATGTGCTCTCTTGCCTTTCTGTATTCTTCGTCAATTTTTCTGCTAAGTGGATAAACCTCATCAGTAAACCATAGCTCTATGTATAGCCCAGGTTTGCCTTGAAAGTTTATTGGCTTGTAAAGAAGCTTCTCCAACTTTGTAGGATCAAGCGTAGGAACATAGATTTTTAGGTCCGGTAGAACTTCATTCGGATCTAGGGTTTCACCTTCCGTGCTTTCTAGATATTTTCTCAAAGGTCTTTTTCTCAATTCGTCGATTCTTGCCCAAATATTGGCTACTATTGTAGGAAGCTCTATAAACTCGCCTACTTCTGCTATAGTTTGCCTCGTTATGGCACCCAGAAGCACACCTAAGGCTACATCTTCTATGGGCATATATTAGTATTTAGAAAAAATTAGTATAAAGAGTTATTGTTAACTAGTTTTAGCTTGAGCAACGCTTTTTCAATAAGCTGGGCTATCTCCTCATAAAGAGAGTCTCTTTCGCTTAGAATTCTGACTCTGGCAAGACAAAAATTCAGCTCATACTCTAGCTTCTCTTTTATCTCCTCAACATTCATTTTTTAGCTAACTTCTCTAGGTTTTTATTGAGCTTTCTCAGATTCTTGTTTAGCTCCTCTAGTTGCTCCAATAGAATCTCTACATTTGCCCTGAATTTTTCAATATCCTCCCTTTTTATGTTTATACCAAGCATCCTATAATACACCTCTTCTTGTTAAATATCTTACTATTATCATTATTGCTATTAAAAAACCTTTCGATTTTTACAATTGTAAAGTTACATATGTAACATAAGGAAAATTAGAGCTTTTCTAGAGCTACGGAGTAATATTTTCGATTCAATTCCTCAATAACGACATCTTTCCAATTCTTTAGGAAATTTAAGAGACCTTCTTTGTTTCCAAAAAAGCCAACGGTCCAGTAATCGTCTTCTAAAGAGCATTTCTCTAAATCCTCCCTTGTCACATACGTAAAGAATTGTATATCCCATTTAGGTTTTCGGGAGAAAATTATCCTATAAGGATAAGGATATCCCCTTACCTCAGGTTTTACATCGACATAAATTTTCCCAGCCCAATATAATTCGATTCTCAAGCATCCTTTGGTAATAGGAGCACTATGCCACAAAGAAGCATCATAGAATAACCAGGGTTTCGTCCCGTACCATGTGAAGAAATCCTTGCATTTCTCAAATATTTCCTCAACTATCCTCGCTAATTCTTTATCTTTCTCATCCCCCCAAGTATAAAGAGTTTTCAAGTACTTTAACCTCATATTTCCTTTTCTTCAAGTTCCTTTAGCCTCTCCTTCAACCTTCTCTTCAAGTCATAGTAGTTGATGTCTCCCCTAGCTCTATCCTTCCTTAGCACGCACTCGCATTGATAGAAATCATACCCCATATAATGGCATCTCCAATAATCCCCTTCATCAATATGGCAATTAAGTGGATGTCCGCAAACACAACAAATTCCATCTTCTAGTTCTTCTAATCTCTTTTTGAGCTCTTTTGCGATGAGATCTTTAGCCGACATCTTTCTTCTCATCGATTAGGTATTTCTCATACAACTTCGTTACTTCCTTCACCGATTCACGATATATTTCAACAGCCCTTTCCTCCTCTATACCAAATACCTTGCCTATCGCTTTGGCTAGCTCTATTCCAAGCTCTTCAGCTTTCTTGAGGCATTCCTCGCACAGCAACATGCCTAGATATGGTATTAGCTTGTCTGATTTCTTCCCACATCCGCTACAGTTTCCTGGGTACCTCTTGGAAGTCATCTAACTCATCCTCAAATATTATTTTATATTCATACCTCACACCAATTGCTTGTTGCCCCCAACCAACTTTCTCCTTTATCAAGGGTAAATATTCTTCGTTTAGCTCCACGATCACCCCATTTCTCTTCATCTTCTTGCAAGCAAGCAAGGTTGTTCCACTTCCACCAAATGGATCAAGAACCCAATCTTGCACAAAGGTGAAATGCTTAATCAACCTCATGGGCAACTCCACAGGGAACATAGCACAATGACCTTTTTGTCTAACTGGAGGAATCTCCCATATTGGCTTGGCATTCTCAACATATTCCTCCTTGGTTATTTTACTCATTTCCTCAATCTCCTTAGGTCTCTTTTGGTAATTCCCTGGTTTCTTGAATATGTTTATTTCTTCAAAAGAAGCATCCCAGAATAGCAAGTTGTAAGGATATGGGAATGTCCCTGTGCATTTATCCTCGCCCGTGCTAGCATGCTTGTACCAAATTATCTTAGCTCTATACAAGAAGCCCATCTTTATGCATTCAATGACGAATCTTTCGTTTATCGGCACTCGGACCTGAACATCCTTCCCCATAACTCTCTCTTTCTTAAAGATATCGCTTGCATTTATAGCAAGCTTGCCATCTGGCTTCAAAATCCTAAAGCACTCTTTCCAAACCTTGTTTATCTCCTCTATGAAAACCTCAAAGTTGTTGATAGCACCTAAGTTCCCCTCTTCGAAGGATTTGTTATAATTTTTTAGGTTGAAATAAGGTGGAGAAGTAACCACAAGCTGGAAGAAGTTGCTTGGTAGCTTCTTGAGGACTTTTCTAGCATCTCCTATGATGGCTATGAGGTTTATCTTCACTTCTCATCACCCTCGGTTAGCCCACATTCAACCAAAGTTGCTTTTAAGATATCAAGGCACTTCTTAAGCAATTTTTCAGTTTTGCACGAAATTTGGAGAAAGACCCTTGTATTATTATAATCGCCAGCATAGGGAGGCATGTATTTTAGTTCGATTTCCTTATCACTTCCAAAGTACATAACCACTTTAAGAATAGAAGAAGCACTTATTCTGTAATCGACCATAGGATGTTTCTCGCATATTCTCGAAATAAATCTAGCCAGAAATTTCCCATATTCTTCTTGGCTTTTAACTCTAAACTCAACATAGTACTGATAAAATTCCCTCTCCACTTTCATCTTACTCACCAGATCGGGGAATTCAAAGAGTATCAAATAGGAGGATGGTTTTCGTTTTTTCGATGGCTTCAAGCATTTCCCTATGATACTCTTTAGCAAGTTCATCATTAATTTTGAGAAGTTCATCTCCATCATAAAATAATATGTAGAAAAGTACAGGCTTGTCTTCATAATGAATGGAAAAGTTACAACCACCAAAATCTGCTTCTAAAGTGACATCGAGACCTTTATGCTCAAATGATACTCTTATAGTAACTTTAGCATTTTTATCTCCTTCCAGGAATAGCTTGAAATTCCTATTTGCAATTTTCACAGAGTTCCTAGCAAGAAAGTACAAATTCTTCCTTATGTCTTTTTTACCTCCAAACATTCTCCCAATCCTCCAAATTATCGTTGGCAATAGCATAATATTTCCTCTCCCTTGCTCCAGCTTGAGGAGATTTCTCAACCTTAACTAGTTTGATTAATCCTTTCTTTCTAAGTTGCCTTATATACTGAACAAAGCTATGATACTTGGGAACATGCAAGCCTTCACTTTCGCAAAATTCACAATATTTCCTCCACATGTTCCAAGGATAATCGCAACCTACCTCTTTAAGGTAATTGTAAATCCATAACCATGTCTTCTTCTTCCTAAGCTTGTATTTGGGTATATTTTCCTTATTCATAAGCTTAAATATTAATTTGCAACTATAAAAATCTTTCGATTTGCAATTGAAAATTGGGTGTTACATATGTAACACTCGCCAAAAAATAAAGAATTAGGAGGAGTTGCCCTTGCTCGTGCCTTCTTTAGCTTCCTCAACCTCTCTAAGCTCGCCTTCAACATGGAAATGTTGAACCTGGTTTTTTTGAATCAAGACTAGTTCCGTGTTGCAAATGTATCTTAGCCCTTTTATCTCTGCGTTAGTCACTATGAAGAAATTATCGCATAGCCCTGAGAAAGTTCCTGTGATTATCATACCTCTTAGTAGCTGGAAGACCATTCTTTTCCCTTTCAACCACTCATATAGAGATTTCTTGTTTCCTTTCACCTTATATCACCTCCTCCTTACCATTCTTCGCATATATCCACTATTTCATTCGGCGGTGGGGGAGGAGCATCACCTAGCTTCTTCAGAACCTCATAGCAACTTATAACAACGCAAGCTCTCATCCTCAAATCGTCCTTAACATTCCCAAATGGCGAAATGCCTTTTCTCTCAAATGTTCTAAGAATATTTGTGATTAGCTTAGTGTATAGTTTGTAGATATTCCTAAGAACCTTCTTAAACCACGAGCCAAACTCTGGTCGATAAACAAACAAACCACGCCTCAACCTACCCTTAACATAACCCAGACCATGCTCCATACCCCCAAATAGGGAGCATTTCAAATCGTAGAAAGCCTTTCCCTTGATTACATTATTTGTGTAATTACCCACAAGGCAAATGGTTATAATGTTAAAGGTGCAAGAGGGATGTATCTTTCTCTTCAAAATCCTATAAATTTTACCCATAGCTTTCTTCACACCTCTCAAATGCTCCATAGCTTTGTATTTGCTTATATACCATTTTCTTCTAGATACATGAACCACAAGAACATTGAAGTTGTAGCCCTCATCTGGAAACACGAAAATATAGTTATTCTTAATATTGAAATAGAGCATATCTTCCTTGATTTCGAGAATACCGCATCTGCGCCTTAAAGAGAAAACCAATTCTTGGGCTAGCTTATCAAAGAACTCTAGAAGGATTTTATAATGCCCTACACCCAAATATCGTTGTGGTTTTACATACTTTTTCTTATGTTTATAAGAATTATCAGACCGAAAAGTTTTTATATCACTTCCTTCATTAGACTCCTTACTAGACCAAGTTGTGTCTATCATTTTTTTGCCACCCCCTTATCGCAAGCGAGTTTTTGGTAGATTTTATGGCTTCTAAATTTTATAAAGCTACCATATAGTATACTTTTCTACTTTTATACCAAAAATGGACGGTCACACTAAAATAAGGGAAGATGGGGTTCGATTCGTTAAAGGTCATACTCGTGGTGGTGGCTAGACACCCCTTCCACCTAAAAAGGTATCTAAGGTCTCAAAATAAAAAAAGAATCTTGTCAAATTTTCTTATTAAATAGAAAAATTTTGAATTAATTAATAAATTATTTAATCTGCAGATAAAGCAAGCAACAACGATGTATATACACCAAAACCTTTAAATAGCCCCCTTATTGATAAATATCCTTTTAAAAAGGTAGAAAAATGGCTAAGCCAAAAATAGCCGACTTGGTAAAATATCTCCGAGACATATACGAGGCTGGTATGAGACGCATCAAGTATGATGTTATCCTTCAAGACATAAAGATACCCGACTACCTTGCTAGATTTTGGTTACACCAGCTTGAGAAGCAGGGGTATGTTGAGATCATATGGGGAAATATTGTTCTTAAAGATAAGCTAGCACGATCTAAGTGAGCTACCCTCCTATCAAGCTATATTGCTTGACACCAAAAACCAACCTATCATGAACAACACTATCAGCGTAAACACTACTATTGCCAACGGAACCCAACCCAGCGTGCCTCTTACTCTAACTAACACTCCTAAAAAGCCTAAACTACACACTATCAGACCTATCCCTAAAAACAGATCGCTCACATTGACTATTCTCACATCTCCTTGCACTAAATGCATGCCCAAGTATACGATAGTGATTAGAATAGCAGTAAACATACCAAGTAGCATGCTCCTGAGCACACCTTTGCTTGTCATCTTTCCAATATATTTTTTGCTCCTATGAAATATTTAATATGCCAGGAACGATTATCAAGCGTGTGTATGTAAATAAGACCCTCGATCTATGGTTGAAATATGGATTTGAATTAGATAAAGCCTACGATAAACAAGAATTCTTAGACAAATTATCCCAAATGATACAACACTTGCAAAATAACCCACTAAATGATAAAATCATCTCGATTCTTAAACGAATTTACATAGGGGTCGAGCATAGTGAGTGCAAGAGGGTAAGGCTCGTTTTGAAAGGAAGATAGATTTTTATAATTGCAAATCGAAAGAAGACTCTATGAAATTATCTACAGGAGAGCAGGAACGAGCTTATGGAAGCATTTAGCTTTTCTGAAAGTTCTGAGCAAAAAGGATAAAGTTTTCAAAAGGATTGCAAAATGGCGATTAAAATAAGCTTTTATGCCTAAACAAACATAGCAAAATGGGTTAAAGCGACACCTGCAAAAAATTCAAACAAATCGCCAATAAAATGCTCGGCTTTCTCCTTCTTCTTTTGCCTCTTGTAGCAAAATTCAACTAATTCGTAAGCGACAAAAACAAGGAAAAATTTAGGCATGAAATAGGCTAGCACGCCACAGGGGAAGTGCAAGAGGCTACATTTATCGTCGTAGACTAGGATTCTCATCACCAACCGAGCCTTTCAACTTTCTCAATCTTTTCAATATGCTTATTAGCTTCAGATTTCATTACTTTTGCCCTCTTCAAGCGTTCTTTCCACATTGCTAAAGTCCTACGCATTTCCCATTCAGGTACTCGCTTATATGCATCTGGCTTAATTCCGTCGACGATGTTACCGTGATAAGTATCTGCGACTTGCATAGCCTCAAAATCTTCATGCCCTAATACTTGGTAACAATAATTATGACAACCAGCGATCCACTCTGGAAACTCCTTCTTTAGCTCTTTGTATTGCCTTACTGCCCCATGATAATCCTTCGGTGGCTTTACTACTTTCAAATTCTTACGCTTTGCGTGTTCTATTTGCTTTTCAATTGCTTTATCGCCTGTGTAAGCATTACCGCCTGTGATTGTGATTAGCATTGTGTTATGTTGCTCTTTGTGGTCAAAAGCTCCCCAAGTTACGCTCAACTTGTCAATATTGCCAAACTTATCGTGTTTGCTTAGTTCTTGCTTTAGGTTAGGTCTGTATGGGTCTTCTTCAGTTCCACTTCCAATAAGTTCAACCTCAACTATGCTTTTAGGCTTGGGTGCTGGCGATGAGGGTGCTAAAAGTTTCGCCGCTAAACTTGCAAAACCCCCTCCGTAATTATAATAATTATCACCCACTCCAAACGGCCCACTTGCAAAACTTGTATCTGTTGCAGTAATTTTTGCAGTTGTCATATCACTTCTGAATGACTTAAGCGTAGAGCCAGATATGCTTAGCATAAGTAAATATGTTGAGCGATTATCTAAATCAACGGATTCTGAACCTAAATTACTAAGTGAACCACCACTAATTATTGTTAGCAAATGATCATTCGTGCTTGCGGCAGGATCTGCTCTGTTCAAATAAAAGTTATTTTTATCAACATACCTCCCTATTCCTGCACTTGCTAAAGCAGCAATGCTTACTTTAACCGCTTTATCAGCAAAACTATCGACTGTAACGCATTGAATAGCACCTATAGCTGCCTCCACCAAGTCAACCTTGTTTATCGCCGCCAAATACGCAAAAGTAACATCCTCAGTCGGATACTCCAATTTGCTTCGTGTTATCGTGGGTATCGCAGCTAAATCCAAAACGCCATCAACATCGCTATCATAAGCCTTGTTCTTAGCTCCTTCAGTTTCTAGTTTCTCTTTAACTTCTTCCCAAGTTATTCCCTCTGCAACCGCTTCTACTTTTCTTAATCCGTATGCCATCTTTCTCTTACAAAAATATTACAGAGCCATATCCTTCATAAAATTTACTACTTATCCGAAAAATCTTAGCCTCACCACCAAACAATTCAACCAAGCCAAGAAATTCCTCCTCATCGAACAACCACTCAGGATGCAACACATGAGGATGCGGTTGCCCATCTTTTGTTAGCTTTGCCCTAAAATTCACTCTGTGTCTCTTAGGAACGCTAATAATTACTCTTTCCTTGCAAACTCTCAGAATCTCACAAACGAGAAACCTCCTCTTTCTGGGCTCTATATGCTCGAAGATTTCCGTCGCAACCACACAGTTAAAGCTCGCATCCTCAAAGGGCAAACCCTCAAGAACATCGCATTTTATGGTATTTGGCAACTTCGGTCTTATATCCACACTAATAACACCCTCGGGAACTTTCTTATCCCAAAAGAATCCTTCTCCTATACCAATATCTAAACAAGGGAACACAACATACTTCCTTAGCTCCCTCCTACAAGCTATACGCTCCATCCTTCCAACCATTTCTTTAGCATCGCAATATCTGCGTCTCTTTTCAACCTTTCTACCCAGGGTCTACCTATCGCAACATGATTAACTTTGAAACTTTTTGAAAATTCATCTAGCCTTTCTTGCAAAAATTTGTGAGTTTCATCAGGTTTACAAGGCGAATCGTCAACAAAGTAACCATAACCCCTATCGTAGTCCTTAACAACAAGGTGCTTCCCATTCGTTACACTTTCTTGCTTCGCCCAATGCCTCGTGCCAGCGAAAGAATACTCCTTGGGCTTCAAACCCCTTAGCAAGTCAACATGCTCAGTGATGCCTTTAACCTTCTCTCCAAAGTTCATCAACAGGGGCACATGCAATGTCTCTAGGCGTAGCTTTGCGTGACCTCCTATACGCTCTTTTATGTGCTCCCCATGGTCAGCTGTAATTATTATCCTAAATTTATCCCACAGTTCCTCTATGTAGGGAAAAAGCAACTCATCGAGCTTCACAACCGTGCTAGCGTATAGCTCGTGCCATTCCTCCTTGCTCAAATATTGGTTCTTCATTCCAGGGTTGCTATCCTTTATCTTAACGCCATGACTTTGCAACTTCTTCCTTGCATTCTCGGCGTAGTCATCATAGATGTAATCGTGGACGTCCATCAAATGCAAGAGGACGAAGTCGTAATTCCTTATTTTCTCAACCTTTGGCAAGTGCTCGACCCATTTCCCGTGTTGCATACTTTCGATGAAATTATTTAAAGCAAGCATTGGACTCATGCCGAAGGAATTTCTTATTTTCTCAAATCTACCTCTTATTTGCATTGCTTGAGCGACAACGCCATGCTCCTGTGGATACTTGCCAGTTAAAATTGAGAATAAGGAAGGCTCGGTCATCGGGGCTTGGGAGAAATGATTATCTTGCTCCACCCAACCCAACTCGAGGATATTCTCTAGCAAGTGGTAGTGGTCGTATCGCAAAGCATCTATTATGATAAGGCAAACCTTCCTCATTATATTTAACAAATGCACCAAATATATTAAGATGCCCGGAGCATGGGAAGTAGAAAAACGAATTAAATTGGGATACATAATTCCCCTAAAGGACAAGGTTGATATGGCTTGGGTTTTGCACTTCATACAACTAGTTACCCACACACGCTTACCCCAAGCATTCTATGTTAGCAAGCATTATAGAATTGATGAAGCTAGGAATAGAGCAACTCTTAAGGCTTTGAAGGAAGGATGCACCCATCTTATGTTCCTTGATTCCGATGTTATTCCCTTTTACTACGATGTAAACACGAAGAAATGGTATTTCAACCCTCTGGTAATAAGATACATGATTTCGCTTGACTACCCAATTATTTCTGGGCTTTACTACACCTCAAGGCTCGTGCCAAATGTTTATGTTTGGGATGAGAAGGAGAAGACATACAAGCCCTTCGATATTGAGAAATTAATTGGGAAGCAAGGATACGCTGACGCATGTGCGTTGGGCTTCGTTTTAATCCAAAGGAAGGTTTTTGAGGTGATGAAGGAAAAAGGGTATTTCCCTTGGTTTGAGTATAAGTGCGACTACGAAGTTGGGAGTGAAATAAAGATAAAAGAAGTGAGCGAAGATATTGATTTTTGCATAAAAGCGAGGAAATGTGGATTTAAGGTTCTTGTGCTAGGGAATATATTTTGCAAGCATATAGTTGACTCTTGCGTGTGGAAAGGCAAGGAGTTTGAGCCTGTGTGGAAGGAATAGCTACCAAGAACGCTCTACTTTCGCTTTTATTTTTCCTCCTGGTTGCTCTGCTCCTACGCTTGTTGTTGGTTCTGGGTCTGTGTATTTGCGGATAATAATTTTATCAATTCTGAACCCTGCTGAGCCACCACTCATATCTGCAGGTCCACCAACAGAGAGAAGGCTCACATCTTGCAAGGGATTTGTCCATGAACTTGAGGAGTAAACAAGATCACCGTTACGGTATACTTTAAAAACATTACCCGATATTCTCAGCTCGGCAGTTATCCATGTATCATAACCACTCCATGCGATATTGCTTTCGTAAACATATTCACTACCATTCCACACCTTAAGGTCGTCATTATAATCTGAACTTTTGTATGTGTATTTATATGCTCTAAGAGCTACATCTTTTTGATTTGCAAAATCTACTAACCAAACTACATTTATAACTTTTTGATATGTTGGTTGACTGCTATCATAATTTACAGCATATTTTACATATATTGCTATGTTATCTCTTGGAAGGCTTCCTTTATACTTTATACCAGGGTATGGATATGCTCCTGAGTCACCTGAAGAGTCTCTTTGGACTTGGTAATAACTGTTTTCGACAACTGTAGAAGTTCCACTTGGAAATTGTCCAGGGTACCACTCCCAATCGCGGAAGTATCCTTCTTCCCATTTGTTTGTATCTAAACTTGTTCCTTCAAAATCGTCAAAAAACTCAAAAACATCATCTCCATTGCTTTGTGAAGTTGCACCAGGATTCCCATAGAACAAATAAATGGTCTTTTTACCACCACCTGGGATGCTAGGAACTTTTACCCAAATCTTCGTATTTGAGGTGTTTTCTGTTCCTGACTCAACCCAATAAGGCAATAAAGAACCTTTATCTGGGTCATAAACTCTTATATCTCCACAATCGCTCTTCATCTTACCATTGGATATCAAACTAGCCGTGTCTAAAGTTATTTGGACTTGAAAGTCGCTCAAGGTATTTGAATTCTGAGTATTGTCAATTGTTACTTCTCTCATATAATCCCAATCAGGAAGAGGATTCTCCCTTTCAACAACTACATAATACTTCCTCTCCTCAGGCGTGTATAACCTTGATTGAGCTACCGTTATCATTTCTAAATCACCTTTAACTTTCCTTCTACCCTTACTTTTCCTCTACAAACTAATTTTGTGCAAGCAAATTCTATCCCACTCGCTACATATAAAACACCACCCTCTGGGACTTCAACTTCATCACAGGCTAGGTTAAACCTTGCTAATGCCTTTACGAAAGTATCAAGTATGTCTTTCCTCATTTTTCACTAAAGGAGTACTATTACATCGCAAACTACGCCTGAAACATTAGCAATTAGCGTAATTCCCGTAGTAGAGATACTACTATATTGTACATATCCCATAACGCCACTTGCTTTCTCGGTTATAATAGCGGTTTTAGGTGTGCTTGGCAAGGTGTAGGGGAAAGAATATGTCGTTTCCGTATCTGGAACCGGACCAACATCGCTCATAAACACAGCGAACTTGTTAACGGTAACGCTTCCCGTTTGTAGCATTGATTCGCTAATTGAGTAATCTGGTAGAGGATCAGCACCACCAGAGGCGTGTCTAGAAGCATGAGACTCTAAAGTCATAACTGTGGACTCTGTTTCGTCCTGGATTTCTATTGTGTCTCCTACTTTTGCTAAAGCTCTAAATTTTCCGCCTTCTTCGAGGAGGATTTTGTCACGTCTGATTTCCGCACACATCTTAATTTTTTCTAATTATTTTTAAAGTTTTTAAATTTGTCGATTAACGAATACTCGGGCAATGCCAGTTGTTGTGGAAGCATTTTCGATTCTGGGTAGTACATAATCGAATTTGTCCTCGAAAGTTACCACGAACGGCTTTCCAGAGCTTATTGCTTCCTCGTAAACTCCTTTCAGGTAATTATCAGTTCCGAGTGGTGAGCAATCCACATAGATAGTTCCATCAAATTCAGCAACGCCACAAATCGTTATCTTTCCAAATCTTGAGATGCTTATATGCGTACTTCCCGTAACAATGCTTCCTGGAGCTACAGGAAGGTTATCAATAACTATATCGCTTAAGTATTCTCTTGAAATGACGCCAACTTTACCTGTTGACAAGATAACATTGTCCGTGTCAACCGTTGTTATTTTACTATCTATGCTAGGAAGATGTGTTTCAATAACACCACGAATTCCTGTTAGCGTGCTTTCTTGAGCAATTCCTTCCCCAAGTCCTACTACCTCAACAACACCACTTCTTATGTTTTGGATTTCTTTAACTACATCCACTTCCACGAAGGCTTCGGGTGGAATATCGACTCTTTCTACCCTTGCTATTGCCTTATCGGTGTAGTATTTGATCGCCATCTTTATCGCTCAGGTTTGAATTTTCTAAATATTTTAGAGATGCAAGACTCACAAATATATGCCTTGATTGGAATTATTTTGAGTATTTTTATGCATAGCTCCACACCTTCATCCTCCTTACCACATGCATTGCATCTAACCTTCTCCCTATACTTGAAAGTTAATTTTCGCAACATAATCTGTGCTTGCTCCAGCGGTTGAGCTTTTCACCCTAAGCTTAAGCTTATAATAATTTCTTGTGATTTCAGCAATTAAAACATCACCACTTGACAAGCTACCACTTGTAACGCTAACATCATTCTCTCCAAGCTCATCCAAATCGCCTATGATCTCGTAATCCAAGCTATTTGCTCCTGTGTTCTTGAGTAGTACTATTTTAGTTGAAAAGTCCCCACAAAATTCATCAAACACAGTTTTCCAATCATCCGTAGTTGAACCTTCCTTCTTCGCCTTTTTTATTTTTCTACCAACTAGCCACGCCATTTTTCACTACATATGCCAAAACCTTACATTCCCAACTTGCACGGGGTAGTAAACATTCTCCTTGCCACAATGTGGACATTTTACCTTAGTTACATTACCGTCTCGCTCAAATGTCTTGCCACAGTGCTTGCATTTGCATTTAACCTTTATCTCCATGTGTACGCACCTTCTTTTATGAATCCTCCTATTATTAATCTTCCAACTGCGTAATCATTTCCCAAGTTCTTTACTTTAACCACAACGGTCATGGGATTGTCGACTCCAACAATATCTCCCTTCGTTGTGCCTATGGGAGATGGATAGAAGCTTGGTTCTGAGGGGTAGAATATTGCTGTGGAGAAGGGATAATTTCCTAGCTCTTGAACTATAACATCGAGGCGTATAGGTTGGTTGAAATCGCAAAGAGTTACTTTAATTAAAATATCGTATCCAGGTGGTATGTAAGTGTAATTCTCACCTGTAACGGGATTTTTCAAGTAATCTTCTTCACCTGGAGCTAAAGGAGCTCTTGCGGTAATCATGATGGGATTCGGATTTTCCACGCACAGTAAAGCTCCCCAAAAGAGAGATTCTCCATACTCCAATTGATACCCGTAGATTTGCTTGCCTCTAAATACTTCTTGGACAAAGTCTGGTCTATCTCCACCTACTACGCTTAATGTGCCTATGCTTTTCTCAGCTACCATTGCGTCTCACCTCTCGTTTTTATTATGCAAAATAATGTTACATCATGAGGATATTCGCCTCTGTTCTTTAAAACCATTGTGAATTTGTCACCACTCTTCACGGGCTTGTTTGGGTTTAATTCGAGAGGAGGTTTTCTAAGAGGAATTTCTGGGACGATGGTTCTTCTTCTCTTATCCTTCGAGTCAATTCTAAAAGAGAAATAAACTTTACCTGCACATGCAAGGTCAAAGTCAACTATAATCTTCTTGAGCCTACCATCATATCTATTCGTCTCAGAGAATTCTTTTGAAGCACCAGAGTCGATTGTTGCTGGGATGGTAATATATTCCTCTTCTCCTTCAGCCTCTTTTAGCAATTGGACAATTGCACTCTCGTAAGTAGCTCCAGGGAATAACTCTTTTAATTTTCTAGCGACTTCTCTTGATACCTGAATTGTCGTAATCTCAGGCATACCATAGTATGCTATAGCAAAACTTATATTTAAAGATACCCGAAAAGATATTAAAAATGAAGCACCCTGATTGGGACAAATTAAGTGATAAAGAATTAGTAGATACTCTTACACCCATCCTCAGAAGTATCATAAACGCTTGCTTCTACAGAGTTCTTGGTCAAACAAGTATACAAGTCCCTATCGAGGTTATTGAGAGATATGTTGACCTAAGCACTCAAGGGAAAACACCATTCTATGGGGAGAAGAAAGAGGTTGTTACGCCAACTCCCATGGTTTGGAAGAAATATGTAAGGATTTTCCTATGGAAGGATTGCGATGTTTCTAATGGCAATGGGCTAACGACTGATATTTGGGTTTGGGGATTCACAGACAAAGGATTTAAGAGGTTGAGGAGATTCATGACGAAGGAAAGGAATACGGTATTCACGAGGAAATATTGGTGGAAGTGCTATGTAATTAGAGGAACTATTGAGAATGCTTTAGGGTTAAAGCCAAACACTTTGAGGTTAAGGGAGCTAAATCCTTTCGTTAAATAGCGAATCGAGGCTTCTCGTGTCGATTTAGGGCGAAAGAAGGAAGAAGAAGCCTTATGTTACATATGTAACACATACTAAAATTCCTCTATTTTTCGTTCTAAAAATTTAGAACACAAAACTCTGCTAAGAAGTTAACATCTTAAAAAGTATCCATGGCTTCCTTAAGATAAACCTCAATGCGATCTTTCTAAATATCTTTTGTATATCCTCGAAAGTAATGCCTTTAGAGACAATTGCCATCAAATCTCTCATTGCTACCTTATTAACTATACCCATCAAGCGATTGATATCCCCATCACTCATGCAATATATAATTCTCTTCCCTAGGTAGTGCAACTTCAAGATTTTATACAAATACCCCCTATACCAATCTTGATATTCTTTCAAGTTATCATTAGCCAAAGCCTTGCCTAAGTGATAGCCAGATAGCATGCCAAAATACATTCCTCCTCCATGCAATGCTGAGCATTGCCTTCCTGCGTCACCTACTAATGCAAAATTGCCTTTAACGACTTCCTTGAAAGGTTTAGCCGTTGGAACTGCTCCACCTGTCTTATCAAGGGTTGTGTAGTTCTCTATGTACTTTCTAATCCATTTTTCTAGGTATTCGTATGGAGTTCCATAGCCTTGAGGAACACCAATGCCAACCCTAAAGACATGTTTTCCTTCTGGGAATATCCAAAGATACCCCTTGGGTGTTTCTACCCTATCGTGATAGATTAGTATAGTGTCATCAAGAACATGGTCACCAGGATATGGTAATTTCAAGTCTTCCTCACCAAATTGTAGCCATTTTTGAGCACAAATATGCAAATCCTCTCCACTTGGTATTTCAAATCCCATCAAAGCCCCCGTTTTGCTTAAAGCTCCATCAGCCCCAACTAGATACTTGCATGTTACGAATTTTGTCTTGGAGTTTCTCGTATACGCAACTTTGAAGCAACCATCTTCAATTATGACATTCTCAACATTGGCTTTTCTCTTAACTTTAGCACCAAGCCTCCTAGCTCTTCTTGTTAGATATTCTATGAACTTGACTCTATCAATTGTATACCCTAGAGGATCTCCCTCATAATCGAGTTTGAGAAAAAGACAACCCCTCTTTGTTACAATACCAAATGAATATATTTCTTGCTTAATGATGTTTTTAACCTTTAGCTTGAGTAAGCTTGACAAATCGTCTAGAGCAAATTTAGCTATTCCTCCAGCGCAATCGTGAATAGGTTTATTTTTCTTCTCAAGAACGAGGATATTGTCTCCACCATGTAGGGCGTATGATATGGCAACTGATAATCCAGCTAAGCTACCCCCAACAACCACGACATCATAGTCGTAATTGCTCATTAATCTTCATGATGCAAAAATTATTTAAATATTTTTTCACCAATATGAAAATATGAGCAATGAGTATACATGCCCTGAGTGCTACGCCACCTTTAGCACTCCTGAGGAACTAGCTAACCATTGGCTTCAAGAGCACAGCGATAGGAAACTATTTAACGCATTCCTAGAAAAGAGAGGCAATAAATTTGTGTGTACAATATGCGGTAAGGAATACACCAACAAATATGCATTCTCAAAGCACTTTAAAAAACATCATGAGCCATTTCTAGCTCCTGAGGAATCTATTGAGGAACAACTCGATGTTGAGCAAGAAACAGTTGTGAAAGAGGAACAACCTAAGGTTGTTGCTACAGAGGAGCGAGTAGTACACGAGGAAAAAGAAAAAGTAATTGAAGAGGAAGAACTTGAAGAAGTGAAACCACCTAAGCATTGGAAGGAAGAGATGTTTGAAGAGATGTATAAATCTCTAAAAGAGGGACTATCATTGCTACCTGGATTGAGGGCTGATAGAAGAAGATGGATTCTTTACTTGTTCAAGACAAACAAGGTTTACCAAGAAGATCCCTATGCTTTGCATGATTTGATTTTGAGAAACTCGAATGCTGAGCCTGAGGAGGTGACTCATATAGTTAGGCAAGTCTTTGATATAAGGAAATCCTACATAGAGAGGCATCAACAAAGAGTAGCTCCTTATCCATATTACTACCAAACCTCAACCCCAGAGTCTAGAACAACTTATGTGCCTATTTATGATAGAGGCTCAGAATCACCAAGTAGAACCTATGTCCCAAGATATGATGATTATAGGTCAACACCTAGCACGCCTCCTTCACCATCTCCCACTCCTCAACCCTACTCTACTTTACCACCCAAGCCTTACTACACGCCTGAGGATGTTGCGAGACTTAGGAGAGACTTTGAGATCGAAAGAAGGATTGATATGCTATCTCAAGCTATAAGTCAATTATCTCAAGCTATAACTCAAATACAACAATCCAAATCGCAACAACAAGTAGATCCCATAAAATTCATAGAAAAGGTTGAAGAGATAGTTGAGAAGAGAACATCTCAACAACCACAACCGCAAAGCCAAGTCACCCTTGAGGATGTAGCTAGAGTAATTGATAGCAAGCTCCAAAATTTTCAAAAAGAATTGTATATAAAAAATCTTGAGAAGGAAGTAGAACACCTTAAGAAGATAGCCCAGAGACCATCCATCCAACCTGGGGAATTTGCAAGTGATGATGCTAAGTTAATTGCTAAGGGTCTTGACACCATAGCTAAGAAGATGGATCATATGCACGAAACCGCACTAGAGCTTATTAGAATGATGCCTTCATTGATGGGTCCGGGAAAGCCATCTGAGTCTTATACGGAGGAAGAGTTGAAGAAACTTGAGGAAGCAATTGGTGAGGAAGAAGGTTTGCTTGAAAAAGAACTAAAGGACTATGTAAAAGAGAAATGAAAGGAGCAATTTGCGTATTATCAGTAAAGGGTGGGACAGGAAAGACTTTTTGTAGCATAAGGATTGCCAACGAGCTAGTTGAGAGAGGATACACGGTATCTCTTATCGATATAGACATTAGTAGCCCCAACTTGCTTGAGGTTATGGGAATTGATGAGGACATAGAAATCGATGTAGCTACTAGGAAATTCATACCCATAAAAAGAGAGGGTATGGAGATCATAAGCTTCTACCAATTATCTAAGGGTCATTCCGTATGCAAGCATGGTTATGAGTATGCTCAAATAATAAGGGATTTCATCCTAAATACGAAGTGGAGTGATAATGATTATTGGGTTCTAGATATGCCAGCAGGATCTTCTAGCGATGATTTTAAGGTTGTTAAGGAACTATTTGGCAAGAAGATTATAGGTGCTATTGTGGTAACTTTGCCAAACACATACACAGATGCTAGAAGAGTCATAGAACTTTGCTATGCTAACGAGATCAACATAATTTGTGGAATAATAAACATGGCTTATGTAAAGTGTGATTGTGGTAAGAAAATCAAATTATTTGGTGATATGGGCAAGGTTTCAGATTTATTTAGCAAGCACGATATACCCTTCACATTACTTGCATACGAGAGAGGCTTGGAAGATGTCAAAAATAATCATAAGGAAATAAAATTTGTGGTAGACAAGATAGAAGAATGTTCGAAAAAATAAAAAGCACAAAGAAAAGGGTAATCCTGAAGCTAGTAGTAGAGCTAATAAAGAGAGCCAATACTGAGCTTGATATAAAAGGATTGCAAGAGAAATACGGTGCTACGAAGAGCAAGACAATTCTAATATACATAGAGGACGAGAGTTTACCTTTGGCGTTTAGAGTTGAGGAAGGTAGGCTTTGCTACATAAAGAATCCAGAGAAAGTAGACCACAAGGTGATTATGAACTCTGACACATTCATATCTCTCCTAGCTGGCAAGATAAAGAGAAGAGATCCAAGAACCGGTGAAATTTATTGGGAGGATTACTCAATAGGCAAAGCATGGTTAAATGGTGATATAGTTATCATATCCGAGGGTGGAGGATCAACAAACGATATGGTTCTTGCTTTGAAAGTTTGGGAAGAAGTGTGCAAAAAGTTTGGAGTAAAGGTTGCTCAAAAAATAGTCCACGCTTTGGTAAAATGAGTGAGGAAAAGAAAAAAGTTAGCAAATCAACCAAGAAGAAGTTGATGGCGAAGAGGCTAAACGAGATTCTTGGCTTCACAGAAAATCCAATAGCCTTCGAGAAGCTACCATACGAGGATTTACTTAGGCTTTATGAGAAATTGCAAGATCCAGTTAAATTTGCTAGGGAAATTCTACTTGAGGAAGCAAAGGGTAGGGTAAGTGGAGCATTTGATATGTTCAGAGAAACAACAGGCATAGGAAAAGGTGCTTTGATAAAGAAGTTCCTTAGCAAGCTAGAGAGTGTTGAAGAGAAATAGTTTTAAATACTGAGTTCCAACTAATATTTAGTGGAGGTGATATATGATGACCTGGGAAAAAAGGGTTGAAGAACCCCTGTTCCCAGTAAAAGTAACCCCAAGGCAAGCTACTAGAACCCTTCCTGGTGCTATCCTAGGAGGTAGAGTCAAGGCTAACATTGCAAGAGTTCAAGACACAGTTCTTAGCGTATTATCAGCACCTTTAGGAGAAAAGCTAAAGACATTGGTTGACGAGATAAAGGAACACATGACTGAAAGAGAAAACTACAACAAAGCAAGAGTTGAAGGTATTAAGAGAAAAATTGAGGAAAGTGGAGCTGGTAGAGTTGGAGGTGTGTTGAGATGACGACTATCCTAGAGAATGTTAGGGCAAGGGTTGAGGAAATAAGAACTAGAGTACAGGAACATAGAGAAAGAATTAGAGAGACCCTTGGTTTAGGCAACTTAGGACTATGCAACCCTTGCTCAGGAAATCCTGGTAACCCTGGTGGACTAAGGCTACTTGAAGATGTTAGGGAAAGGGTTAGAGCAAGAGTTGAAGAGGTAAGAGCTAGAGTTAGAGAATTAGGAGTAGGTGGAGGAGTATTAGCACCAACAGGGTCAAGTACATCTTCAAGCCCTAAGAAGGTAAAAGAGAAAGACACAGTTAAGGTAGGTAAGAAGACAATAAAAGTTAGATTCATATAGGGCAAGGAAGTCCCTTGAATCGATAGTAAAGCTTAAGCAGATACTCTAGGCTATCTTCAAGGCTGTCTAGATTTTCACGAACCATCACATCGTATAAGCATCTTTCTATTTCTTTCCTACAGGTTATGCTAGCTCTTTCTATACCCACATGCCTAAATATGTAACCCTCACACTCTTCATTGTCAACGAGTTTTAGCTTGCTTAATGGGATTACTTTAAGACTTTTGTCATCAACCACAACTATGAAAGATCTCTCAGGGTCTGTCTCTTTGTAGTATTGTAGCTTCCTTATTCTACTTGGATAGAGAAGAACAACCTTATTATATGCTCGCTTAACCTCAAATTTCTTGCCATCCTCAGTCTCGAATGTTAACGACTTGTTGTATTCTATCTTCTTGTATCCTTGGCTCATTAACCACTCCAATACCCTTTGCTCGGATTTGTTCATGGTGACCACCTGAAGTGTACACCTAATTTTTTGGTGTATATCTGAGGTATACACCTTGCAATAATTTAAATATTATGCTTGTTATGGGAAAATCTGGGTGATAGCCATGACTGAGGGCATAACCTACATCGGAGAAAAAAGGGTAATTGTTGGACAAATTAAAGAACTCAAGAGAACACCTTTGACCCCTGAGGAAGAGAGGTTACTAGAGAAAGAGATCGCTGAGTTGGCAAGGATTTACAAGCTTGACCAAGACATGTCAAGATTGATCTTAGAAGACATTGACATCATCAAGTTAGGTGCACAAATAGCAAAGGGTGTCATGGACGAGAAGCCATTTGGTGGTGTATACGCTACTGAAGGTCAGTTTGGTTTCAGATTAATAATCCCACAAAGTATAATCTTCAAGGACAAGACATATCTAACGACATGGAAGAAGACATATACAAGCACAGGATGGCAAAACTTGTTCGGATCAAGCACAAACCCAATTAAGTTGCCAACGCAAGAAGGTTATAGAAGAGTATTGGTAATTACAAAGCTCGTGAACTATCACCCAGTACCCAAGCTAGCTGGAATTAAGATCCACATGGGTAGAACTGAGTACAACACTTACTTCATTAACCAATACGCCAAGTTTAGCGACTTGAAGGTAGCTGAGTTGCCAGGATACATATTGTTCTATCCTGGAGTTGAAGGATACATAAGAGGTTATGTAGACGAAGGTGTTGCAACTCCAGCTAACGACGAGCCTGCATTGTTCGGTATAGAGTTCGCTGAAGCTGAAATATTGAGATCAGAAAGTGTATTAGTGCCTAGCTAACGGAGGTGAAGAGTGATGAGGAGAATCATAGTAAACGATAGCGACGCAAGCCTTTGTGATATGGTGATAGAGACTATCACTATTCCTGGAGCTTACACTAGTGGAGGTGTACAAGTAAACTCAGCTACTTGTAGAACCGTTGTCGCCGCTAAGGTTCTAGAAACACCTAGTGGCTACGGTGCTGAGGTTGTTGATGGCTCTATAAGCTCCAACGCTTTCAAAGTCAAGCTATACTACCAAACTGGAACTAGTGGCGAGCCTATGACGGAAGTAGCCGATGGAAACGCTGATGTCTCAGGATTGACATTGAGCGTGCTAATAATTGGTAAGTAATCAAGCTCGCTTGCTTTCTTTTTTAAATTTATTTTAATGTCCAGTTGATAGATCTACTCGTATGCCTTTGTAATCTTCCCATTCTTTGACGATTTCCTTTAACAAGTCGTTTATGCTTCTCTTCTTTAGGTATAACTTTAGCAAATGTAGCTTTTTCCAAAGATCATCGTCTACCTTTACATGCCTTATCGCTTTCGCAGGCATGTATACTTAGTAGACAAGGTGATATTTAAATCTTACACTTTTTAAAATATGAAGGTCTTAAATAACATTGGGATGAAACTTCTAGATAAGGTCGATTTATTTGTAAGGAAGGCTCAAGAAATATTACCTAAAGATAGGAAGATCCCTATAATTGTTCAACTAAAGGAAAAGGTTAGACCATCCAAGCTAAGAGAACTTGAGGATTATGGTCTTGAGATTAAGGATTATGGAGAAGTATTCAATTGGGTTAGTGGTAAAATCCAAGTAGGCAAGCTTGATGCTTTGAAGGTTCTTGAGAATGTTGAGCATATATTCTTGAACAAGAAAGTAAGAGCTATGTATATCCCCCTTGAGAAGATAAGACCCAGCGTAACGAGAAGGGTATATATCAATGTCTCAAGAACGAGCTATGTTGTTAATGCTAGAAGGCTATATGAGGAAGGATACTTTGGTAAAGGAATTAGAGTAGCAGTCTTGGATACTGGAATAGATCCAAATCATGAGGTTTTCGAGGGAGCTATCGAGAAAATATACGATACGGTGGGAACAAATGGCTACGATGGACACGGACATGGCTCCCATGTGGCATCTACCATTTTAGGACGAGAGGTTGAATCTCCTAGAGGTGTTTTCCACGGGATTGCTCCAGAGGCTTCTTTAATTAGCATAAAGGTTCTTGGTGATAATGGATCATCTAGAGAGGATAGCGTATTGAAAGGTATGGAGATAGCATTCAAGGAAGATGTTGATATAATAAGCATGAGCTTGGGATCACCATTCGATATGGGAGGATTAGACATAGATTCTAGAGTTGTTGATGCTATATCATCACTAAAGAACATCTATTGTTGTGTAGCCGCAGGAAATGGAGGATTTTTAGCAATGTTCCCACCTCATATTGGTATTTGGGGTTCTATAAGCTCTCCTGGAAGTGCAAGGCAAGCTATAACTGTAGGTTCTCATGCTTGTAGAATTCCAACTAAAGATGTAGTCTCAACCTATGCTAGTAAAGGGCCGACATCTGATGGAAGAGTTAAGCCAGATATAGTAGCTCCTGGTGGTAACATACTCCCTGGAGGGTTCTTGGAGTTCATATATGCCGCTGTGCCTTATAGCGTTAATGAGGAAGGATTTGAGGGTCTTATTGGGACATGTTTACCTAAGGATACAATAATATACACTCCCGATGGTCCAGTAGAGCTAGGCTATCTTGAAGTGGGAGATACTATTTACTCATTTGATGGAGAAAAGCTTGTTCCTGTTGAGCTAAAGGAAATACTTGATCAAGGAGTCAAGGAGGTTTATGAGGTCGAATTTGCAAATGGTAGAACCCTAATAGCTACAGGTAACCACCCAGTCCTTGTATACAACAAGAACGGAGGATTTCGCTATAAGAGAGTAGATGAGCTAACAAAACACGATATGGTAGTTTCCGCTGGAGGTAAGATACCTGAGAATATAGTTCCAGAGTTAAAGGAAGTTATATCTCGTGATATTGCAAGAACTCTTGGTTACTTCCTCGCTGATGGTTGGATAACGAGATCTAGACAAAATTATATGGTTTGTTCGGCAATGGATGGAGATTTGAGTCCTCTTGGTATAGATATGAAACCCTACGGGAAAGGTCGCTGGAAATATGTTTACTCAAAGAGAGTAGCACTTGCTTTATCACTCCTTGGATTTAAGCAACCTCATAACAAAGCTAGACTACCTAGATGGTTATATCACCTTTCAAAAGATAGAATGATCGAATTTATTAGAGGTCTTATGCAAGGAGATGGTGCTAAAGCTAATGGTCATGCTGAAAATTGTGACGCTTATAGAATAGAATTGGCTTCGGAATGGCTTATTAAAGATCTAAAAATATTATGCGACTACGCTGGCATTTACTCAGGTAAGATAATACACAGAGAAAGAGAAAACAAACCACCTCACTCGAAGGAGCGTAGAATTTGGAAAACATGGAGTTTATATGTTAGATTTGATAAGAAACCACCTAAATTCTACTACATAAAATCCGTCAAGCCAATAGGAAAAGAAAGAGTGTATGATCTAACCGTTCCTCCATACTCAAACTTCGTAGCTAATGGAATAATTGTACACAACTCTATGGCTACACCCCATGTGAGTGGGTGTTTAGCCCTATTTCTTGACTATTTAGGTAAAGAGAGGCGACCAACAAGCGAAGGTATAAAAATTCTCTTCTCTATGAGTGCTAGAAACTTTACCCCATTGAAGAAGAAGGATAACAGAAGAGGTTATGGATGCATAGATGTAGCAAGACTGTGCGATGCCTACGAGAGTGTTAAAATCAGAGGTATTCCTCCATCAGTCTATGTCAGAAGATTTGAGAGATTCCCAACCTTAGGAATAATTCAGAGATTCAACTTCTCGCTTAGAGAGGCATTGAACAAAGTTATTTAAATTCCCAATGCTAAAAATAGTACATGGTAACAAGGATACACATCACCGGTATTTGTGGTGGATTGGGAAGCACTCTTGCTAAGTTCTTCTTGGAGAGAGGTTTTGAAGTTCAAGGGAACGACATCTTGAGATTTGAGGAAGTGTTGCATTTCAAGGACTTCGATATACCATTCAAGTATCTATGGAAAGCAACCCAAGATTTGACATGTAGGGATATAAAAGGAGTAGATTTGGTAATAGATGCGTCCATAACATCCGCCGATCGTCCTTTCCCTACGAATTCACCCACATTTTCACTTGGTAACCTAGATGCTCCGTTGCATTTGCTTGAGGTTGTAAGAAGGATGAAGAGGAAACCAATTGTATGTTATCCTTCCTCGCTTAACGCCTACTATGGCTATCCTCCAGGAACCACTTTCAAGGAAGACATGCTACCCAACCCAATTTCAATTTATGGATGGACTAAGGCTTGTGCAAGCATGCTTTATCAAGTCTATCATAAATGCTTCGATGTTCCTATAATTATCACGGTTACCGGATCAACTTTCGGAGAAGGAGGAAGAGTTGACGAGTTACCTCATAAGCTAATAGTTCATTGCCTCAAAGATAAACCCTTCTTGCTAAGGTCACCTTTGGCAAAGAGGCTATGGACATACAAGGGAGATGTGTTGAAATTTTATGAAAAGTTGGTAGAGAGGATAGATGAATTGATAGGAGAAACTCTATTTTGCATGGGCAACAAGGGTGATGTTATAGTTACAAATCTTGAGCTTGCAAACATGATTAAAAAGCTAACAAATAGCGATATTCCTATAGTTGAGAGTGGTTATGAGCCTGGAGAGCTTGTAGATGGTAAGCCAATAGATTTTAAGGTAGATCCTAGCTACACGAGAAAAATCCTTGGTTGGAAACCTAAATATACTCTTGAGGAAGGATTAAAGAAGACCATAGAGTGGTTCAAAAAGAATATTGATAGGTATAATGTTAGATTTGGACTTAGCAAATTACAAAAATGTCGCTAAGAAAGCCCCTCACTTTAGTGAGGGGATGAATTAGGGGAGG